>MDTB01198323.1_pt1 | contig 12580 bp, 10 predicted proteins | sample 811161 | NCBI WGS metagenome assembly MDTB01 (sample SAMN05326650, study PRJNA326480) | marine metagenome | isolation source: seawater | place: Mediterranean Sea | collected 2009 | reverse complement strand
TAGGAGCGTTTGATTTCGCTTTCGATTGCGTTCCGGTGACCACATCAAACTTTTGCACCGCATGATATTTTTCGTGAGAAGCGTCGGCGAATGGGTGCCCATGGCCCTTTTCGGTGACCACATGCAGCAACACCGGACCCGCCATATCGGTGTCGCGGAGGTTCTTTAAGACCGGCAGCAGATGGTCAAGATTGTGACCATCAACAGGGCCCACATAGAAAAACCCTAATTCCTCAAACAACGTCCCACCGGTGACCATGCCGCGGGCGTATTCTTCCGCCCGCCGGGCCGTCTTCTCCAGCGGGCGAGGAAAGCGCTCGGCGATCTGTTTGAACAATTCCCGCAGATTGCGATATGGCTTCGATGAAATTAACCGCGACAGATAGGCGCTGAGGGCACCAACAGCCGGCGCAATCGACATGTCATTGTCGTTCAGAATAACGATCATTCGGGTGTTTGAGGAACCGGCGTTATTCATCGCTTCATAGGCCATGCCTGCGCTCATCGCGCCATCGCCGATAACTGCGATCACATGGTGATCTTCATCATTGGTATCACGGGCCACGGCCATCCCGAGACCGGCGGAAATCGACGTTGAGCTGTGGCCTGCACCAAACGGGTCATACGGGCTTTCACTGCGCTTGGTGAAACCAGACAAACCACCTGCTTGTCGCAAGCTGCGCATGCCGGCACGGCGACCGGTCAAAATCTTGTGCGGATAGGCCTGATGGCCAACATCCCAAATCAATCGGTCGCGGGGGGTATCAAAAACATAATGCAGTGCTGTCGTTAGTTCGACCACGCCAAGGCCGGCACCCAGGTGACCGCCGGTGACGGACACGGCGTCGATGGTTTCTTGGCGTAATTCTTCCGCTAATTGAGATAACTGTTTTTCCGATAATTTTTTCAAATCAGCGGGTTCAGAAATCAGGTCTAAGAGCGGTGTTACAAGAATAGTCATAAAAGTCGTATTCCAATTATTTATCGCACACGATCAACCAATTGCCGCGCCAGCGCCCGCAAAAGGTCGGCAGACTCATCAAAAATATCAAGCGCTTGGACGGCTTGGTCAATCAATAAACCAGCCTGCGCCCGGGCGCGTTCAACGCCCATTATACTCACAAATGTTGCCTTGCCAGCATTCGCATCTTGACCAACAGGTTTACCCACATCCGCTGCATCACCTGCCACATCAAGTAAATCATCGGTAATTTGAAACGCTAACCCAAATTCTTGCGCAAAGCCATGCAGCGCTTGATGGGCCCGCAATTCAGCCTGTCCCAAGGTCGCGCCGGCGCAGGCCGAAAAAGCGAATAACGCGCCTGTTTTTAGCCGCTGCATGCGGGTGATCGCAGCCATATCAAGTGGTTTAGTTTCGCCAATCATGTCGATCATCTGCCCGCCGGCCATGCCGCCAAGACCTGCCGCTTTGGCCAAGTCACGCAGCAATTGCACGCGCACCGACACATTGCTGTGGGTGGCATCATCGGTGAGAATATCAAATGCCAGTGCTTGCAGGGCGTCACCGGCAAGAATGGCTGTCGCCTCGTCAAACGCCTTGTGGCAGGACGCTTGATTTCGGCGCAAGTCGCTATCATCCATCGCCGGCAGATCATCATGCACCAACGAATAGGCATGCATGAATTCAATGGCCGCGCCAACCCGCAGCGCGCAGCGATGATCCACCCCAAATAACCGCGCCGATTGAACCACCAAAAAAGCCCGCAGCCGTTTGCCGCCGTTCAAGCTGGCATAGCGCATGGCATCAACTAATCGCGCCTCGGTGTCACCGGTTTGCGGCAATAACAGATCCATGACATGGCCAACCTCATCAGCACATTCTGCCAGTGCAGCTTTTAATTCCGCCATTGGTTAAGGCCTTCTTTTAGAATTAGAATACCTGTGGTTGCTGTCCAGCTAACCGTCAAAAGGCTCTGTGACGGCCGCGCCATCACTTTCTGGCAGGCGGATTTTTTCCACTTGCATGCGTGCCTCATCAAGCTTCTTCTGACAGTGTTTTTTCAGTTCTGCACCGCGCGCATAGGCAGCAATCGCCTCATCAAGCGCACCATCACCTTTTTCCAATTGGCTGACGATCGCTTCAAGCTCGGATAAGGCTTGCTCAAAACTCAATGCATTCAATTCTTTACTGTCACTCAAGGCGGCCTCCGCTGGAAACGAATTCTAAACGCTATGTTAAAGCAGGAATGGGCATCTGGGAACCATCCTAGGTTACCGCCATCAACCTGCGCACATGTGCTGCCGCCGAACGCCCTAAAGCGGCGAGGTCATAGCCACCCTCTAAACTCGACACCAACCGACCGTCCGCTGTTTCCGCCGCGACCGTCAGCAGGGCGTCAGTGATCCACGCATAATCGTCGTCATCAAGGGCAAATTCCGCCAACGGGTCGTCGCGGTGACCGTCGAAGCCGGCAGAGACAATCACCAGCTGCGGCTGGAAGGCGCGCAACGCCGGCAGCAATTGGTGCGACCATGCGTGCCGAAATTCCGTCGAGCCGGCACCTGCCGGCAACGGCGCGTTATGAATATTGCCGCCGCCTGTTTCGCTCTCGGCACCTGAACCGGGATAAAATGGATACTGATGGCTGGACGCGAAAAATAATCCTTCTTGATGGGCAAAACTATGCTGTGTGCCATTGCCGTGATGCACATCGAAGTCAACCACCGCAACCCGTGTCAAGCCATGCGCCTGGCGGGCATGTTCGGCGGCAATGGCCACATTATTGAACAAACAAAAACCCATTGCTTGAGCCGTTTCAGCATGATGGCCAGGTGGCCGAACCGCACAAAATGCGTTTGTTGCCGCACCACCAATCACCGCGTCAACGGCGGCGCAGGCCGCCCCTGCCGCCAACAACGCCGCCCGCCCGGAACCAGGCGACATAAAGGTATCGGCGTCAATCATCACCCGGCCCTCACTTGGGACCGCCTGTAGCAATCCCTCGACGTGTTCACGGGGATGAACCCGGGTGATCTGGGTAATTGTCGCCGGCGGCGGAGTTTGCCGCTTTAAATCGGCAAACTCCGGCGCCGCCAACGCATCGCGCACAGCCGCCAAGCGGGCCGGCTGTTCGGGGTGCCCCGGTCCTGGGTCATGGGCGATGCAATCGGCATCAAAATACAAAAACGTCGCCATATTGACTTCTCCTCAGGTGCACCCCAGTTTTAGGTCTTCGCAGGCATATACCCCAGAAACTTCTTTGGTTGGTATAGGTCAATTTCTGTGAATGAGCGACCAAGAAACTGATATGGAAGACGGCAGCAACCTGTTATATTGCCGGCCTTCATTTGCTTTAGTTGTCACAATCACGCAAAAGAGTTTTGGTTTTTTGAGAAAGATAGCTTGTCCGATGCGTTCTCTTTTTGTCGTATTGCTTATCATTCTAGCCAGCACGCCTGCTTTTGCGCAACGAAGTGCACAGGTCGGTGTGGATTTGGTGCGTGTTGAACCGATGCAACAAAAAATGGCGATTTTAGGCCGTTTTATTGCTCGCAACTCAGGCAATATCGCCACGCGTATGGCAGAGCGTGTTGACAAAACCTTGGTCGAGGTTGGCAGTCGTGTAACGGCAGGCACGCCGCTGGTGCGCTTGGCCTCTGACCGGCTGCGGGCACGCCGTGAGTTACGCGCCGCCGAACTGCGCCGCGCACAGGCCAAAGTCGTTGGCATGCGCGCTGCCCTGCTGAAAACCAAACAGGCCCAGGAGCGACTGACCAAATTGCGGGGATCAACGGCCTTTCGTGCCGACCGCCAAGAGGACTTGGCCCGCGACGTTGAGGAAGCGGCCAGTGAACTGGCCGAAGCAGAAGCGCAAGCGGACCGCGCCGAGGCGGAATTACAGCTTGCCAAAACGGCGCTCGCCGACACCGTCATTCGCGCACCCTATCCGGGGGTTGTCATCAGCCGCCACGTTACGGTCGGGTCGTTCGTTCGTGCCGGCGAAAGTGTTGTGACCCTGCTGAACGATAGCGATCTAGAGATCGAAGCCGATGTTCCGGCGGATCGGCTCGGCGGTTTAACCGAAGGCACGTTGATCAATGCCAAACTTGCCGATGGCACGACCTTAACGGCCGCTGTCCGGGCCATCATTCCAGATGAAAACCCCCGCACCCGAAGCCGCGCCGTTCGCATGATCCCGGCGCTTGTTGATGGTCAATCCATGCTTGCCGATAAACAAACGGTGACGCTGATGATCCCGATCGCCTCCGCCCGCGACGGGGTCACCGTGCATAAAGATGCGGTTCTGGCCAAAGGCGCCGGGCGTATCGTTTACCTTGCCGAGAATGGGAAAGCCATCCTTCGGCCGGTGGTTCTCGGCGATGCGGTTGGTAATCGCTTCGAGGTGCGCAAGGGATTGAAAGCCGGGGATCCGGTCGTCGTGCGCGGGAATGAACGCTTACGGCCCAATGCCGGGATCACAATTGTTGGTCCGAAATCCTAATAATGCAGGGTCCAACCGATGAATCTCATTAAAGGCTCGATCGAACGCCCGGTTGCCGTCATAGCGGCCGTTTTGATGATTATCATGTTTGGCGTCGTCGCCTTGCAGTACATCCCGATTCAGCTCGCCCCCGACGTTAACCGACCTGTGATCACGGTGACCACCAATTGGCCCGGTGCCGCCCCTGTTGATGTTGAGCGGGAAATTTTAAACCGCCAAGAAGAAGAACTGCGCGGCATTGAAGGCTTGGAAGATATTTTGGGCCGCGCCGAAACAGGCCGTGCCCGGGTCACACTTGAATTCGGCGTTTCCCAAGACATGGATAAAGCCTTGCTTTTGGTCGCTAACCGGCTGGACCGAGTAAACGGCTACCCGAGCGAGGCGAATGAGCCGACCTTGAATACCTCGGGCTCAGAGGACAATGCCATCGCCTGGCTGATCCTGCGCCGAAAAGCCGGCAATGACCGGCCGATGCACACCTATAATGATTTTGCCGAAGATTTCATAAAAGAGCGGATCGAGCGTGTTAACGGCATTTCCAACGTGCGCATTTATGGCGGCGCGGAACGTGAGGTGCGCATCACCATTGACCCGGAGCGCCTAGCTGCTTATCGGCTGTCGGTGCCGGCCATTATTACCGGCCTACGGAATGCGAATGCCTCTGTTTCTGCCGGTGCCGTTGAAGAAGGTAAGCGGCGCTATGTGGTCCGTACCGAAGGTGATTTCAAAAACCTAGACGTGATCCGCGAGATTGTTCTGCGTTCGGATCGGGATCCGGTTGATGGCCGGCTCACCCGCGTTACCCTGGCCGATATCGCAGAGGTTAATTTCGACTTTAAAAAGGCCACATCGACCATTCGCATCAATGGTGAGCGCGGTTTAGCGCATCCTGTTTATCGGGAAACCGGCGCCAATGTGATCGAAACAATGGCCGGGGTGCGGGCCGCGATTGACGAGATTAACCGCGATTTCCTTGATGCCGAAGGGCTGTATCTGACCCAGGTTTACGACGAAACAACCTATATCAACTCGGCGATCCAGTTGGTTCAGCAAAATATCTGGCTGGGCGGTACCTTGGCCGCCATTGTGCTGTTGCTTTTCCTGCGCAGCGGTGGAGCAACTTTGGTTGTATCGCTGGCGATTCCGGTTTCTGTGATCGGCTCGTTTGTGGCCATGGCGGCGCTGGGCCGATCGATCAACGTGGTCTCACTTGCTGGCCTTGCCTTTGCTGTCGGCATGGTCGTTGATGCCGCGATTGTCGTGCTGGAGAATATTTATCGACTGCGGCAGCAAGGCCGGTCATCGAAAGAAGCAGCCTATCTGGGCGCACAGCAAGTTTGGGGCGCGGTTCTTGTTTCCGCCCTGACCACGGTGATGGTGTTTATCCCGATCTTGATTATGCAATTAGAGATCGGTCAGCTGTTCCGCGATATTGCGGTGGCGATTTCAGTGTCGGTGTTGCTGTCCTTATTGGTCGCCGTCACGGTCATTCCGGCGCTTGCCAGCCGCTTGTTAGGCGGTGATGAAGAAACCATGGCGAAACGCCGCCATGTGCCGGCAGTGGATCATTTCGCCCGTGCTTTCGTTGCCCTGGTGATGCGCATTACCCGCGCGGTCGTCGACCGAAAATCGCTGGCGGTTTTAGCGATTGTTGTGCTGACCGGATTTTCTTCCGTCTTGACCGTCGCCCTGCTCCCAAAGCTGGACTATCTTCCCAATGGTAACCGCAACCTTGTGATCGGTTGGTTGTTGCCGCCGCCTGGCTACAATCTGGAGACCATGAGCGGTATTGCCGGCAAGATTGAAGCTGCCACGCGGCCGCTGTGGAGCTCGGCGGACGGCCCCGCCGAAACAGCTGACGGCCAGGCCATGATGGAGCGGTTCTTCTTTGTCGCCTTCCGGGCCAATGTCATCGTCGGGTCAGCTGCCGTTGACCCAAGCCGCGCCGGCGAGCTTATTCCACCGTTACAAAAAGCCACGTTCAGTGAACCCGGAACCTTTGGCTTCTTTAATCAGACCTCACTGTTTGGTCGCGGTATTGGCGGCTCACGGGCGATTTCATTAGATATTTCCGGAGGGGATTTACCGACCATCATTGGCGTTGCCCAACGAGCCTTCGGCATGACCAGGGGCGCTTTGGCGGAGTATGGTAATCCACAAATTAGACCACGGCCCGGCCTAAGCCTTGGCGCACCAGAGGTTCGGGTCATTCCTGATCGCGTCAAATTGGCCGATAACGGCATCACCGCGCGGGATCTTGGGGTCACCATTGATACCTTCAACGATGGTGTTCGGATTGCCGAAATAACCGTTGACGGCGAGCGCGTCGATCTTACCCTGGCCGGTCCTGAAAACGCCAGCAATGAAACCCAAAGTATCGCCGGCCTGCCGATCGTGACGGCCGACGGTCGGATCATCCCGGTCGGCTCGCTTGCCAATATCGATGTGACCTCAGGGCCAACAGAAATTCGCCACCGTGATCGAACCCGCACCGTCACCCTTGTCATCCAGCCACCCAAAAGCATGCCGCTTGAAACCGCGATGGAAGTCATCAGCGATCAGGTGATCAAACCGATTACCGCCAGCAATTTGCCGGCCGGCGTGAAACTGCGGATGTCGGGAACCGCCGATAAACTGACCGAGACCTGGGAGGTGATGGTTTTTGATTTAGCGATGGCCTTAATCATCGTTTATTTGGTGATGGCAGTCCTGTTTGAAAGCTTCTTGTACCCGCTGATTATTTTGGTGTCGGTGCCGCTGGCGACCGCCGGCGGTGTCCTCGGGATTGGCCTTTTGAACCTGTACTATCCGCAAAATCTAGACATGTTGACGTTGCTTGGTTTCGTGATCCTGATCGGCATCGTGGTCAATAATGCGATTCTTTTGGTGTATCAGACATTGTTTCATGTGCGCGATGAGGGCATGGCACCGGAAAAAGCCATTGTCGAAGCGACGAACAATCGAATTCGGCCAATTTTTATGTCAACCCTGACAAGTGTCCTTGGGATGTTGCCCTTGGTCGTCTTCCCAGGTGCCGGCTCTGAGCTGTATCGCGGTTTGGGCTCGGTTGTGATCGGTGGCCTATCGCTGTCGGCGGTGCTGACGCTCGGTCTGATTCCACCCTTGTTGAGCCTTTTCTTGGCGCCGATTGAGAATCGTCGCTTAGCACGGCTGTCAAAAAAGCAAGGCGGTGCCGGCCCGGCGCCGGCGTCTTCTTAGCGCGGCGAAGAACGCTTCGCCGACCCAAAAAAAACGCGCAAGACCGCCAATCATGGCAGGCTTGCGCGATACGCTCCTTGGGTCGGTCCGTTTACGCCAACCGACGATGCTGTTAATCGCGGTCGACAGTGCCAGAAACAGCTTTCACCATCTCTGTGATGCGCTTACGTACTTGCTGGTTTTCAATCCGATAATAGGCCCGCACCAATTCTAAGGTCTCGCGCCGTGCCATCGGATCGACACGTTGCTCTTCATAGTCCGATTCAACCCGGTCCAGCATCCGCCGCGGCGAATGTTCCATGGTATCGCGGGACATGTCGTCAAAGAAAAATGAGACGGGGACATCAAGAATCTGCCCAATATCCCAGAGTCGCGAGGCACTGATGCGATTCGAACCGCGCTCATATTTCTGAACTTGTTGAAATGTAATATTTAACGCATCACCAAGTTGTTCCTGGCTCATTCCTAAGAGTGTTCGGCGAAGCCGCACCCGCCGACCAACATGCACGTCAATGGCATTGTTGTTGGTCACTTTGTAGTTCGGGTCGAATTCTTTTGAGTCTTCGTTCATGGCTTTGGACGTCGCCATCATAAAGTCCTTTCACTACTTCTGGTAGACTTGCAAACCAGCTAAATGACCGAATTTTTGTTATCTGACGATTTAATCTAGGAGCGCTTTACAGGCCAAACGCCGCCAACATCATCTTCAATCGCCCTGAAATGGTCACCCCCAGCTCACAGCCATAGCGTTTATTTCTGAAATCCATCACCTGCAAGGACATATAAATGAATTAAAATTAATATCAATGGATAGTTACGTTAACCCGTCAATCTTCTTTAACTTGCCTTTAAAATTTAAGCTCTTAAACCATAAAATGGGTTTAGCGGCGAACAGCAAAATTCATCTATTTGATCTAGCTGTCTTACTAAGATTGCTAAGCTTCTCGTGTTATAATTGCACAAAAATAATACATTTTGATAGGTAATTCAGGGTATTTATCACCCTTGATGGCGTTTTTTTGCAGCAGGCATTATCTGCCGGTTCACCTGGCGTTCTTTGCCGCTGCCGGTGGTGATCGTGCAGAGGGAATTTTTTACTATTTAAAATCAATAGGATAGAAACCATCTAACTTGGCTCGAAACTTGCTCCTGTTTGCTAGAGGTAACGACCACAGGAGTAGACTGATGGAAAAATTTACATCTGACCAACCGCTTAACTCTGTCAATGACCAAGCCGATGTTGTGGTGATGACGGCCCGCCATCGTGACCAGCGACAGCTTCGGTGCCAGATCGGCCCAATCTCGTTTGATCGCGGTCCGCTGCCGGCAGCAGACAATTGCAATACGCCTGCAAGAGAGCATTTTGACGATGATCTACTATGCCCGCAATTGCCGGAAGTGATTCAGTCCGCCGTGGAAGAATGGGGCATCTATTTACAGACCATGAATTGGCTGCAGCGGCGACCTCTCATCGAGAAATTCAGCAGCTGTTTTGCCGATAACTACCGCCAGCAAAAGCCAAGCATGACCGCTGCCGAATACGCCAGCCTGAAGGATCTGGGGTTTACCTGCTTACTGGAACATCTTGATAGCGGTGACGCGGTTACCAATAGCCACCAAGCGCGCTGCTTTGAGGCCAGCATGCATATGCGCCATCAAGAGCGGGCGGCCACTTTTTGGCGCTCGGATCGATCACGTTTGATGGTGGTGCAGTAACCCGCATGCGGCAACCGGCCTAACTGCCTTCCTGGAAAGGATGAGTCGCAATCCAATGCCGGGCGATGTCTAACCGGCCCGTCACCCAAATGTCGTCAAGACCGGCAATATAGTCCAAAAGCCGCTGCAGACCGTGGGCCCGCGCTGGGTGCCCAATAAGCCGTAAATGCAGGCCGCAAGACATCATTTTAGGATGCTCTGCGCCTTCCGCGCGCAGGAAATCAATGGCATCGCGCATGAATTGGAAATAATCTTCCCCATGGCCAAACCACCCGCGGCTGAATTTGGAATCATTATTAACCAAAGAATAGGGAACAATCAGATGCGGTTTCCCGGACACCTTGCGCCAATATGGCAGATCGTCATTGTAAGCATCGGAATCATATAAAAAGCCGCCGTCCTCGACCAATAAGCGGCGGGTGTTAACACTCGGGCCGTGCCGGCAATACCAGCCGAGCGGCCGGGCGCCCGTTAACGCCGTCAAGATGCTCACGGCCTCGCCGATATGCGCCCGCTCCTCAGCTTCGCTCAACTCAAAATGATTGACCCACCGCAAACCATGGCAACAAATATCAAAACCGGCAGCCGACAGTGCCGCAACAGCAGCTGGGTTGCGCTGTAAGGCTTGCGCACAGGCAAATACGGTGGCCGGCAAGCCGCGTTCTTCAAAAAGCCGAAGTAACCGCCAAAAACCCACGCGTGAGCCATATTCAAACATCGATTCGGCAGCTAAGTCACGGCCGTCGGGGCCGGCTTCGAGCAGCGGCGATTCGGTTAAGCCGGCCTCACTTTGGGGATCACCATCCGGCACCGCAGGTTCCGAGCCCTCCTCATAATTAATCACAAAATTGATCGCCAAACGGGCATTATTCGGCCAGCGCGGGTCCGGTGGATGGGCCCCATAGCCAATAAAATCGCGTTGTAAATCTTCCATCAAACCGGCTCCTTCCTGGGGCTTCCAGGGTATTTGCCGACGATCTTACGGAAGCCGTTGGCCGAAAGCTATCGAAAGCGGCTTTTCAAGTCTGCACCATGGGAGTAGGCTTTACATTCATACTGACGACCCTTGACGGGAGAGTGTGGCCGGTTGACGACGTGAAGATTGCGCTGTCAGGTCACCGCCGAAGGAGCAACCGCCCCGGAATCTCTCAGGCACCTGTACCGCAAGGCGAGGAAACTCTGGAAAGCTGGCGTTCGCGTCACACCGAAGGGGAAAGCTGGCCAAACCACGCCGGTCAATCTCTCAGGTACTCCGACAGAGGGGGCATGGTCACAAACTTCCGTGGCCATGGCTTTGTTTGCGGAGTTGGTGGATGAACGACGGTATCTTTAAGAAGACCCCCCTGCATGATCTGCATATTACCCTCGGCGCCCGCATGGTGCCTTTCGCAGGTTATGAGATGCCCGTCCAATACCCGCTTGGGGTGATGGCGGAACATCTGCATACCCGCAGTCAAGCCGGACTGTTCGATGTTTCCCATATGGGCCAGCTGCGCTTATACGGCGATAACCGCGCCAAACTTTTGGAAACCTTGGTCACCGCAGATGTGCAAAATTTGCCCGTCGGTGCAACGCGCTACACCCTGTTTACCAATGATAACGGCGGTATCCTTGATGATTTGATGGTGACCAATGCAGGCGATCATCTGTATTTGGTCGTCAATGCCGCCTGCAAAGATGCCGATATCGCGCATTTGCACCGCATTTTTGGTGACGATCTTGAGGTGCAGGCGGACGCTGCGCTTATTGCCCTTCAAGGCCCTGCCGCCGCCGCCGTTATGGCCCGCCTGGCACCGGCCAGCACGGCACTGGTTTTCATGACATCAGCAGGCGTTCAAATTGGTGGCCATGACTGTGTCCTCACCCGCGCCGGTTACACCGGCGAAGATGGCTTCGAGATTTCAATTGCCGGCGCCCAAGCAATGGATTTGGCGGCGCTCTTGCTGCAGCAGCCGGAAGTTGAGGCCATCGGCCTTGGTGCCCGCGATAGCCTGCGATTGGAAGCCGGGTTATGTCTTTACGGTCATGATATCGACAGCACCACAACCCCGGTTGAGGCCGGCTTGCCCTGGGCGATTTCAAAATCACGCCGTCTCGGCGGCGGTTTCCCGGGCGCGGAGCTGATCCAAAAGCAGCTTGCCGGCGGCACCGCCCGCAAACGCGTGGGGATTCGCCCGCTGGGCCGCGCGCCGGTCCGTGAAGGCGCTGTTCTGACCACAGCTGATGGTGCGGAAATTGGTCACATCACCAGCGGCGGCTACGGCCCAAGCGTTGCCGGCCCTGTCGCCATGGGCTATGTGACCGCCGCCAACAGCACGCTTGGCACGCCGTTAAATGCCATTGTTCGCGGTAAGCCGCTGGCCGTGGAAATTGCCGCCTTACCCTTTGTCGCACAAAATTATCATCGGCGTTGATCACGCCCGTATGCAGAGGAGCATTAACTATGAGCACAGTTCGTTTCAGTGAGGATCACGAGTGGATTGCGATTGATGGCGATATTGGCACCGTTGGTATTACCGACCACGCACAAGAACAATTAGGTGATATTGTGTTTGTCGAAGTGCCGGAAAGCGGCCGTGTGGTTGCCAAGGGCGAGGAATGTGCGGTGGTCGAATCGGTGAAGGCCGCCAGTGAGATTTACAGCCCTGTCGCCGGTGAAATCATCGAAGGCAACGCCACCCTGGTCGATGCGCCGGAGACAGCGAACAGTGACCCGGCAGGTGCTGGTTGGTTTTTTAAAATCAAGTTAAGCGACCCCAGTGACCTGGACACCCTGATGGATGAATCTGCTTATAATACGTTTGTGGGCAGTTGAATTAATTTTGAGCCCAGCACCGATCGTTAAAGAACCAAACGCCTAATCAAGGAGAGACCGATGCCAACCGCGATGACACCGCTTGCAGCGCTAAATGATGACCGCGCCTTTATCGGCAGGCATATCGGGGCCACCCCAGCGGAGCAAAGCGAGATGCTAAATGCCCTTGGCTTTGCGGACCTTGAGGCGTTAACCGTGGCAGCGGTCCCGGATACCATCCGCAGCAGCGAGCCGTTGAACCTGGGCGCGCCAATGAGCGAAGAGCGCGCGCTTGGCAAACTTCGACAATTAGCTAATCAAAATAAAGTGATGCGCAACTTGATCGGGCGCGGCTATCACGATTGCCATGTGCCGGCCGTGATCTTGC
>MDTB01094393.1_pt1 | contig 12580 bp, 11 predicted proteins | sample 811161 | NCBI WGS metagenome assembly MDTB01 (sample SAMN05326650, study PRJNA326480) | marine metagenome | isolation source: seawater | place: Mediterranean Sea | collected 2009 | reverse complement strand
TTTAATATTGGTAACTTTTAGCGTTCTTTTCATTTTTATCCACAGTTTTTTAACAAAAAATCAATGTATTTGTTACATGTTTTAAAAAGCTTAAGTATTATAAACTTATCGACATGTCTAACAAGGTTTCTACAATAAATATATTCAACAAAGGAGTCAAAGAACTTCAAAAAGAAATTAATACTACAGAATATAATTCATGGATTAAGCCTCTTGAGTTTGATTTAAGAGAAAATAACTTTAATATTTATGCTCCAAACTCTTTCGTGGGCGATTTTTTTAAAGAAAAATATCTTCCGCAAATAACAAATTTTTTAGAAACAAACATCGGGCGAAACAAGTTTATTCTTAATGTTTCTATAAAAAGATCAACACAAACACAACCACAAACAACAGGCCTAAATAAAAACTACACTTTTGATTCTTTTGTTCCAGGAAACTCAAACCAAATAGCCCTAGCGGCCGCACAGCAGGTTGCTGCATATGCGTCACAAACAGAATACAACCCTTTGTATGTTTATGGTGGAGTTGGGCTAGGAAAAACACATCTGATGCATGCAATTGGGAATAAGCTGCTTGAAGAAAGACCCAATGCCAAGATTTGTTATGTGCATTCAGAAAGATTTGTAAGCGATATGGTGAAAGCTTTACAGCTCGGAGCAATAAATGAGTTTAAAAAATTTTATAGAAGTTTAAATGCTCTTCTAATAGACGACATTCAGTTTTTTGCAGGCAAAGAACAATCACAAGATGAACTATTCCATACATTTAATAGCCTTATTGAAAGCGGAAACATGATGATTTTTTCATGCGACAGATATCCTAAAGAAATTGAGGGGCTTGAAGATAGGCTAAAATCACGTTTCGGGTGGGGGTTATCAGTAGTTATAGACCCGCCCGCTCTCGAAACACGAACAGCAATTCTTTTACAAAAAGCAGAAGAGTTAAGTTTAGTTCTTCCTGAAGATTGTGCTTTTTTTATTGCGCAACAAGTAAAGTCCAACGTAAGAGAGCTAGAAGGTGCCCTCAAAAGGGTTGCTGCAAACGCCAAATTTGCAAAAACTGAAATAGACATAGATTTGGTTAAAAACTCATTAAGAGATGTCTTAGCAATTCAAGCAAAAATGGTCACAATAGGAAATATTCAAAGGGTTGTGGCAGATTATTATCATATTAAACTTAGCGACCTCCTGTCTAAAAGAAGAAATAGATCAATTACACGACCAAGACAAATGGCAATGGCTCTAGCAAAAGAACTTACCAATCATAGCCTTCCAGAAATCGGAGAAGCTTTTGGCGGTAGAGACCACACAACAGTGATTCATGCTTGTGACAAGACAAGAGAGTTAATGAAAGAAAGCCTAGAGATAGATGAAGATTATAAGAAGTTAAGAAGAAACTTGTCGGCATAGTATGAAGTTTTCCGTAGATAAAGAACGAGTTGTCAATGAATTTCAGTCTCTTGCAGCAGTTGCTGACAAAAAGCAGACACTTCCAATACTAAGCAATATTTTAATTAGGTGTGAAGAAGACAAGATTAGTCTTTTAAGCACCGACTTAGAGGTTGAGCTAGAAATCATTATCGAAGACGTAAATGTCGAAAGTGTTGGAGAGACAACTATCCCAGCAAAAAAAGCAGCCGATATAATTAGCGCGCTTCCTGAAGGGCAAGTTTCATTTCAGGGCAATGAAGAGGGCACTAAATTAACAGTTACATCTTCTTCTGGTACATACAATCTCTCTGCTATACCAGGATCTGATTTTCCTGATTTTGATGTTGTTAAAAGCGATGCCATACACAGCATGAGTTCAGCTCAGCTATTGGAGTTATTTCATAAAACGTCACACGCAATGGGCAATGGAGATTGGAGACATGTTTTGAATGGCTGCTTTTTTGAAAAGACCTTAGACGCCGTAAAAATGGTAGCAACAGACTCAAGGCGTTTAGCAGTTTATCATTCTAAACTCAACACAGAAGGAGACTTCTCATGCATAATTCCAAGAAAAACAGTTTTAGAGCTAGTAAAAATTTTACCAAAAAAAGAAACGGAAATTAGCTTTTATATAAATGTAAACAACATAGTAGTTATGGCTGAAAATTTTACATTTAAATCAAAACTAATAAGCGGCAATTACCCAAGATACAAAGATTATATTCCTAGTGGAAACAATACCTCTATAACAGTAAACAGAAAAGATCTTATTAATACTCTTTCAAGAGTGTCTGTGCTAACAAGTGACAAATTTAAGGGAGTGAAGCTAACAGCAGAAAATGGCTTACTAGAAGTTTCAGGACACAATGCCAGCTATGAAGCAGCTATAGAAGAGCTGGAGGTTGAAGGTGATTCTGACAGCTTTGATATAGGGCTGAATGTTAATTACTTTAAAGAGATACTTAATAATGTTGAAGATGAGAAAGTTACAATAGCAAAATTTGAAGACAAGATAATAGAACAAAAACAAAACGTCGCAGCTTTCATACCAAATGAATCAGCTAAAGAAGAAAAGAAACCACAAGGAGTCATTATTAAAACTAGTGACCCAAATCAGATATTAACGTTAAATCCTGTACTTATTTAGTGTTGATAACAGAATTAAAAATTGAAAACTTTAGGTGTTACGAGTTCGCTGAAATCCCTATAAACAGTGGGATTACACTGATTTATGGAAAGAACGGATCTGGAAAAAGCTCAATTATTGAAGGAATATATTTTGGACTGTCAGGAAAAAGCTTTAGAACAACTGATCTAAACACGTTAATAAGACAAGAAAAGGACCTAACCCAAACATTTATTTCATTTAATGACGCTTCTGCAGTCAAAATAACAAAGAAAATCAATATGAAATGTAAAATTCTACACGTTAAAGACAAGAAACTCTTGAATTATGCACAATTAGTGTCGGCATACCCCACTTGTCTTATTGAAAATAAAGAATTTTTCTTTACAACATCAACGCCTGAGGAAAAAAGAGCATTTTTGAACAAAATATTGTTCTACGTGGAACAAAGCGCATCTTCAGCCCTTAAAGAATTGAAGAAAGTTATTTATCAACGTGCTGCATGCCTCAAAAATAGAGACAAAAGCCAGATATCTTTTTGGAATGACAAGCTAGTACAAATGGAGCCCGAAATAACTAAATTTAACACAGATATTGTGTCAAACATTAATGAAATGATCCAAGCAAGCGAAATTAAGGACCACTTCGTTTCTAAAAACCCTTGGATAGAGAAACTTTCTCTAAAATACATGGCGGGATATGATACAAACTATAAGTTTTCTGATGTTTTAGACCAAAACCTTGAAAAAGATCTCATTTTAAAACGAACAACTGAGGGGCCTCATAAAAGATCCTTCAGCTTATTTCTAAATAACCACTTAGCACACGATTTGCTCTCTAGAGGACAACAAAAAGTTGCCTCTATCATTTTGCACCTTATGCAGAGAGAATTAATAAAGAAGAAAACCGATACCAACCCCATATTATTAATGGATGACATTTCTTCTGAATTAGACAAAGATAATGCAAATTTAATGTTAAAATATCTTATAAATAAAAGTGTTCAAACAGTAATGACATCTATTGAAAAGAAGCGTTTTAAAAATGAAAAAGATGTTTTTATGTTCCACGTAGAACAAAAAGGAGATATGTCAAATGTCAGGTGATACGTACGATTCAGGCAGTATTAAAGTTCTTAAAGGTTTAGAAGCGGTCAAAAAAAGACCTGGTATGTATATTGGGGACACAGACGATGGGACAGGTCTCCATCATATGGTCTTTGAAGTACTAGACAACTCTATTGATGAAGGTATGGCAGGCTTCTGCAAACAGATAGATGTAGTTATAGGTAAAGATGGTTCTGTTTCTGTTTCTGATGATGGAAGAGGGATACCGGTCGATATGCATGAAGAAGGGGTATCTGCTGCAGAAGTGATTATGACAACGCTACACTCAGGAGGAAAATTTGATGAAAATAGCTATAAAGTCTCAGGAGGCCTACATGGGGTTGGAGTTTCAGTGGTAAACGCTCTTAGCAGCAAGCTTGTTTTAGAAATAGAAAGAGATGGAGCCAAATATAAGCAAGAATATGCTGATGGAGAACCTCAAACAAAACTAGAAGAAATGGGGAAAAGCAAAGATACAGGAACAAAGGTAACATTTTTTCCTTCAAAGAAAATATTCACTCAAACAAACTTTGATGCAGAGGTACTAAAAAAGAGGATTAGGGAACTATCGTTTCTTAATAAAGGCATCGCTATTAATGTTCTTGATGAGGCTTCAGGCAAAAAAATGGAGTTTAAATCGGACGGAGGTTTATTAGAGTTTGTAAAACACCTTACAGGCAAGAAAGAAGTGATAGGCACACCATTTTATGCTCAAGCTAATATGAAGGGCATAGGAGTAGAAATAGCAGCTCAATGGACGGGGACATACAGAGAAAATGTTCAATGCTTTACAAATAATATTCCGCAAGTGGATGGCGGCACCCACCTTGCTGGTTTTAGGGGCGGACTAACAAGAGCTATAAAGAACTTCATTAAAAAAGAAGATTTAATGCGCAAAAAAGAAGTAGAAATAACAGGAGAAGACGTTAGAGAAGGGATGATAGCTGTTATTTCTCTTAAAATGCCAGATCCCAAATTTTCTTCACAAACTAAAGACAAACTAGTTTCATCAGAAGCAAGACCAGCAGTGGAAACCCTTATTAATGACTATTTTATGGACTTTTTGCTAGCTAACAAACCTCAAGCAAAAGAAATTCTTGGAAAAGTTTTAGAAGCAGCATATGCAAGAGAGGCCGCACGAAAAGCTAGAGACATGACTCGAAGAAAAGGCCTTTTAGATATAGGGGGTCTTCCTGGAAAACTAGCTGATTGCCAAGAAAAAGATCCGGCACTGTCAGAGATATTTTTAGTAGAGGGCGACTCAGCTGGAGGTTCTGCCAAGCAAGGTAGGGACAGAAGTTTCCAAGCAATTTTGCCACTTAAAGGTAAAATTATAAATGTACAAAAAGCAAGACTAGATAAGGTTCTATCATCTAATGAGATAGGCACCCTTATAACAGCATTAGGAACAGGCATTGGGGTAGATGAGTTTTCTTTAGAAAAGCTTAGATATCACAGAGTCATAATAATGACAGACGCAGATGTAGACGGATCACACATCAGAACACTTTTATTAACGTTTTTTTACAATCAAATGTTTGATCTATTAGAGAAGGGGCACATCTATTTAGCCTTGCCTCCTCTTTATAAAATTAAAAAGGGCGGAAAAACACATTACGCAAAAGATGAGGAAGAAAAAGATGCAATTCTTAAAGAGCTTAGAAAAGAGGCAACAGAAGGTTCTAGACCTCCTGAAATACAGAGATACAAAGGGCTAGGAGAAATGAACCCTGAACAGTTGTGGGAAACAACATTCGACCCTAAAAACAGAAGACTTGTACAAATTACTTTAGATGAAGCAAGAGAGCTGGTGGATGATATCTTTGAAACTTTAATGGGTGATCATGTTCAGCCAAGAAGAGAATTTATTGATGAAAATGCTCTTAGGGCGGAGAACATAGATTTCTAAAAAAGTATAATAATTAGCTTTTTATCTTCTGTTCCAAATACCCAGAAAGGCAATCTAAAGAAATTCTTTCTTGTTTCATTGTGTCTCGATCTCGAACGGTAACTGTTTCATTATCAAGCGATTCAAAATCTACAGTAATACAAACGGGCGTCCCAACTTCGTCATGTCTTCGATAATTTTTACCGATATTTCCGCTGTTTTCAAAAAGAATCCTGCCTAAACCTAATTTTTGCAATCCATCTTTTACCTTTTTTGCAAGAGCTACAATTTTTTCATCATTTTTCTTTAGGGGCATAACAGCCGCTTTAATTGGGGCTAAGTGAGGCTTTAGTTTAAGAACTACGCGCTCTTTGCCTTCAATTTCTTCTACAAAATATGCTTCATTTAAAATTGCCAACACCCCTCTATCAACACCAGCAGAAGGCTCAATCACAAACGGCACAAACCAGTTATTATTTTCATCCTGAAGAGCTAACTTGGAATTAGATTCATTGTTTTCTAAAACTTTTGCCTTAATGTTTAGTTCTTTTTGGCTTTTTGAGTGTGAGCCTAAATCAAAATCAGTTCTATTCGCTACACCTTCCAATTCCTCTACACCATGAGGAAATTTGTACATAATATCCACTGTCGCCTTGGAATAGTGGGCGAGCTCAGCATTAGGAACATCGTAAAGTTCCAGGCTTTTATCAGAAATACCTTGGTCTTTCCACCACTGAACTCTCGATTCTACCCAGCTCTCATGCCATTTCTCGTCGTCTCCTGGACGCACAAAGAACTCAAGCTCCATTTGTTCAAACTCTCGAACTCTAAAGATAAAACTTTTAAGAGTTATTTCATTTCTAAAGGCTTTTCCCATTTGAGCAATACCAAATGGAACTGTCCTAGCTGTAGAGTCGACAACATTTTTAAAATTAGTAAAGATATTTTGAGCTGTTTCTGGCCTTAAATATGCAAAACTTTTGCCGTCATCTACAGGACCAATATTTGTTTTGAACATTAAATTAAATTGACGCGGTTCTGTTAGATCTTCTTTCTTGCAATAGTCTGGCACTTGATCTGCCCTGAACCTTTCTCCACAAGACTTGCAATCAACCATAGGGTCTGAAAATGTATCTTCATGCCCAGAATGCTTTAAAACTGTGCTTTTTGTTAGTATTGCTGCATCAAGGCCTTCAACATCATCTCTTTCGTAGACAACAGATTTCCACCAAGCATTCTTTAAATTATTTTTGAGCTCAACACCCAGAGGGCCATAATCATAAAGACCCTGTGTTCCACCATATATTTCATTAGACTGAAATATGAAACCTCTTCTCTTACATAGAGCTATTAGTTCATCAATATTTTTTGCAGGCAATTCTTGTTCCTATAGTATGCTAGTTAAGGCTATTTTATTATTTTAAAAATGTTTCCGATACTTTTTAAGCTAATTTCATTTATTCCATGGTTTTTGTTAGTTGGCGCCTCAAGGGTTTTAGCACATATTATGATATGGCTTAATAGCTCACAATATAAAGTTACAAAAAGCAATATAAACCATTGTTTAGATGGCGATAAGACAATTATTAAAAAGAGCTTTTTAAGAACTTCAGAATTATTATTTGAATATCCATATGTTTGGGGGAATCCAGAAAACTATAAAAATTTAGTTGAAAAAGATTCAATTGAATACAACTTTCTTGACGAAAAAAAACCAAAAATAATTTTTTCAATGCATATGGGCTGCGTAGATGTGATGCTTTTTTTAATGTCTGAGAAGATTAGGGGGCTTAATATTGTTTATTCCAAAGCAAAAAATAGGCAGATAGAAAATTTAACTAAAAAAATCCGTGAGTCTAAAGGTGCTAATATGATTTCAGCAGACTCAGCTGGCATCAAAGACCTTTATAGGAGATTCTTTGAAGGAGAAAACATAATAATGGCATCAGATCTCGTTCCACATAAAAAAGGCACTTACTCTAACTGGTTTGGGAAAGAGTGCTTGTGTGTTGACTTGGTTGAAAAGCTTTCAGAAAGGGGGACTCATGATTTATATTTTGTTTACTTTACAGCAGGAAAAAGCAAAAAATATATATTTAATTGTGAAAAAATTCCTAGCCCAATGTCAGTAGACCAGATGAATAAGTGTTTTGAGAGAGCAATAAATAAATCACCAGAACTATATGGATGGGAATATAAAAAATTTAGAAAACTAAGCGGTGAAATCAAAAATATTTATTAACTCTTCCAATATGATGGAAACAGCAAAATAAGCACACCAAATAGTTCTAGCCTCCCTACAATCATTGCTCCAGCAAGAGTCAATTTTGCAGAATCAGACAAACTAGAGTAATTCTCTGAAAATTGTCCAAGTCCAGGACCAAGGTTATTAATTGCAGCTGCTGTACCTGAAAACGCAGAATAAAAGTCTACATCTTGAAAAATTAAAACAAAAAGAAATAAGAGAAAGAAGGCTATATAAATTGCTATAAAAGAGAAAACAGCCTCAATTTGAGAGGATGAAATTTTTTCACCATTCATTTTGGTTGTGCTAACAGCATTAGGATGCATTATTTTTGTTATATTGGAAAAGCCAATTTTTAATAAAGTGAGAATTCTCCAAACTTTCATCCCTCCACCCACAGAGCCTGAACATGCGCCAATAAAAGCAACGATAAATATAAAGAAAGGCATAGCATTTCCCAGGGCTGAAAGAGGCTCAAGAGTAAAGCCAGTTGTAGTTACGATAGACACTGTTTGAAAAATACCAAATCGTAAAGAATCATTTAGCGAGAAACCTTCTTTAAACAATAGTGTTAATGTTGAAACAAACACAGACAATAGAATTACAAGTAAGAAAAACTTAAATTCATCATTATTTAAATGATATTTAATAGTTCTTTTGGTTAAAGCAAGAAAATGTAAGCCAAAGTTAGTTGCAGAAATCAACATAAACACCACAGCAATGAGCTCTATCTGAAAACTATTAAAATAACCAATGTTTTCACTGTAGATAGAGAAGCCACCAATGGAAACAGTGCTAAAAGAGTGAGTTGCTGCTTCAAAAAAATTCATGCCGGCCAACCAGTATGCCAAAGCGCACATAACTGTAATTAATAAGTAGAATCGAAGTAAAGATCTCGCAGTTTCTCTAAGTCTTGGAGAAAAGCTTTTATCCGCGAATCCCGCCGTCTCAGCTTGAAGGACTTTCATTCCACCAGATACAGCTGGAATGATTGCTAGCACAACAATGACTAAGCCAACACCTCCAGCCCACTGCAATAATTGCCTATATAAGAGCAAATGATTGGAGAGTTCTGATAAATTTATTATAGAAGTTGAGCCAGTGGTTGTAAGACCAGAAACAGCTTCAAAAACTGAATCGCTAAATGTTAATCCAGCACTTATAAATGGAAAAGCAGCAATTAAAGAGATGAAAACCCAAGTAACAAAAGTAATAATAAATCCATCTCTAGGGGTATAGCTGAACTTTTGTTTTCTTAAAGTAAGCGCAATGATAACGGCATAAATAAGAGAAATTAACCAAATTATTAGGAGATTACTATCCAGACCGGGCCCAAAATAGCTCATAACTAAGGGTGGGAAGACCACAAATGTACCAAAAAATAATAGTGTAGGACCTAGAAATCTAAGAAGCTTTAAAGAAGTAATCATCTGGCTTTATTATAGAAGAGATCTAAATCTTCCTTGCTTTTATAGAACACGATCAAATGATCATTTTCATGAATTTCTGTAGCCCCATGTGCCATTAGCACTTGATCAGCTCGCTGAATACATGGAATATCAATATTTCCAGTTAAAGAAAGGTCAGAAATAGCCATACCTTTAAGGCTCTTCATTGATTCATCAACTGTAAGCTCAATTGCCTCTGCCATACCCTTTTTAACCTTATGTATATTTGATACAGACCCCTTTCTTATATATTTAAGAAGATGTGAGACAGTGATCTGAACAGGCGAAATTATGATATCTAGCTCATTTTTGCCTACTAAGTCAAAATACGCCTCTTTATTTATTATTGTGATAGTTTTTTTTGCCCCTAATTTTTTTGCCATTAAAGAACACAATACATTTGTCTCATCATCTTGGGTAACAGCTACAAAAACATCGCAGTCTTGGATTGCTTCAGTAGCTAAAAACTCTTGGTCAGCTGCGTCTGCATTAAGAATTAATACATTATCAAGGCGCTCAGATGCTAACTCAGATGTCGTGGTGTCTTTTTCTATTAGCTTTATATTGAACTCACTATTAATTTTGTTTGCTAGAGATCTGCCAATATTGCCAGCTCCAGCTATATAGACATTCCTATATTTTTCCTCCAACTTTTGTAGTTCTTTGGTTACATCTTCAATATGTTTTTCATCTGCGATGAAAAACACTTCATCCCCTTCTAGTATGGTTGTATCACCAGACGGAATGATTAACTCCTCATTCCTATATATTGCAGGGATTCGAGTCTCATAGTCCGGAAGATCATTTTTAAGTTCTTTTATTTGCCTACCAACCAAAATTCCAGAAGGTTTTGCATAGACACTAACTAACTTAATCTTTCCTTCAGCAAAATCTAGGATTTCAAGAGAGCCAGGGTGATGAAGCAAGCTTCGGATCTCCTCTGTGATCAAATCTTCAGGGTTTATAAAGTAGTCGACAAATGGAGCTATTTTTGAAGCTACATCTTTATACTCTGAACCCTTAAGGCGACAAATAATTTTTCCAGCGTTAAATTGTTCTTTTCCAACAATAGATGCCAAAAGGTTGGTTTCTTCAGAATCTGTTAGACACAACAACAAACATTCACTATCGAGACCGGCATCCGCGAGAGTATCAGGAGAAGAAGCATTCCCAAGAATAGTAGCTATACCTTCTTTATTTTTAATTTCTTCAAGATGATCATTGTTATTGTCTATAACAATAACGTCATTTTCTTCGGAAGAAAGCTCTTTAGCAACGCTTCCCCCAATAGAGCCACCACCTAGTATGATTATTCTCAAATCAATATATCTCCAGATGAAATTATATCTCTTTTTGCATTAAAGAAATCTATTGAAGATATAACTTTTTTTCCAGGGAACTTTACCGCCTTTATTTTAATGATCCCATCGCCACAAAAAACATCTAGAGAATCTTTAGTAAAATCAGATATAAGGCCAGGCGTTGCCCTTTGATCATTAGTTATTTCTAGATCATGAATCTGTACTTTCTGCTCCTTAAACTTGAAGGTTAGAATAGGCCATTTTTTAAAGGCTAAGAACTTATTCTTTATTTCAATTGCAGAACATTTCCAATCTACAGCGCCATCATCAGGATTTATTTTCTCAGCAAAGGTGGCATTACTATGTTCTTGTTCTTGCGGCTGCATATTATTTATAACTATGTCATTTATCACATAGCCAATATGCGCCAAGGATGTCTCTAGCAGTTTTTTTTCAGCTTGAAAAAAATCACTTTCTTCAATATTAACGTCAACGCAACGATAAATCGGCCCTGCATCTAACTCATTTACTATTTTCATAAAGCTAATGCCTGAAACTTTGTCACCATTAGCAATTGCTCTTTGTATTGGCGCTGCTCCTCTCCATTCTGGAAGTTTTGAAAAATGAACATTTAAACATCCAAATTTTGGGTATTCAAGCAACCATTCTGGCAAAATTTTGCCATAAGCAACAACCACCAAAAGATCAATTTTAATTTTACTTATAGAAGAAATTATATCTTCATTGCTGAGACTATCTGGTTGGAAAACAGGCACACTTTTATTCAGATAGCTAAACAAAGTTTTAGATTCACCCAAACCTCTGCCTTTTTTTTTGTTTGGCTGTGTAAGCACGAAGTTAACATCTATATTTGGATTCTGGTCCAGACAGGAGAAATGATCGAGCGCTACTTCTGGAGTCCCTGCAAACCCTATTTTAACTTTTTCAGGCTTTGCCATCTTTTGTTTTGAGTAGTTTTGCTTTGATACGACTTCTTTTTAATGAGGAAGCATAATCAACTATTAGCTTTCCATTAAGATGGTCTATTTCGTGTTGTATACAGTAACCAAAAAGCCCTTCAGCAGTTAATTTCTGTGGGTTACCATCAAGATCTTGATACGCTAACTCAATTTTTTTTGCTCTTAATACTTCTTGTTGAAATGTAGGTATAGAAAGACAGCCTTCCTTAGATGGTTCCGGCGAACTATCTAAAACCTCATAGGAGGGATTTACTATATATATAGGCTCATCTTGATTTTCAGAAACATCAATAACAATTAATCTTTCATGGTAATTAACTTGAGTTGCTGCTAGACCAATACCCTTGTCGGCATACATTGTATGCAACATTTTTTTAGCCATATCTCTAAGATTTTCATCAAATCTTTCAATTGGCTGTGCTTTTTTTCTTAACCTTGGGTCAGGAAATGTTAAAATATCTAGCTTATTCATACTTTAATTATAATTTTATATATATGGACAATATACAAGTTTCTGTAATTCTAGGATCAGATTCTGATCTTGATTTAGGTAAAGCGGCGATTAATTCGCTCAAAAGTTTTGATATTTCTTGTGAGCTAAAGGTTATATCTGCACATAGGTCACCTGATGTTTTGGTAGATTATTTAAAAAGCTCTAAAGAAAGAGGGTGTAAAGCATATATTGCTATCGCTGGAATGGCTGCTCATTTAGCTGGAGCAGTTGCAGCACATTCGACAAGCCCAGTATTGGGAGTGCCCGCTGCAAATAGCTCTTTAAATGGTCTTGATGCCATATTATCAACCTTACAGATGCCGGCCGGTGTTCCTGTTGCTACTTTTGCTGCGGGAAAAGCAGGAGCAACAAATGCTGGAATCTTTGCAGCACAAATGCTTGCCAGTAACGATGATAGCCTTGCTGAAAAAATGCAGTCATTTAAAGCAGAACTTCGCGAAAAAACTATCGAAAAAGATAAAAATCTTGATAGAGATTGAAAACGACTAAAGATATCTCAATAGCTTCAAATTGGATTAGAGAAGGAAAAGTAATAGCTT
>MDTB01041184.1_pt1 | contig 12580 bp, 20 predicted proteins | sample 811161 | NCBI WGS metagenome assembly MDTB01 (sample SAMN05326650, study PRJNA326480) | marine metagenome | isolation source: seawater | place: Mediterranean Sea | collected 2009 | reverse complement strand
TGTAAACATCTCAGCTTTGGCAAACGGCGAAATTTTAAAATGGAATAGTAGTACTAATTATTGGGAAAACGGCACAGGCGGTGGCCAGGTTGGAAACTTTACACTATCTAATAGTGTAATTGATACTGACGATAGTTCACAAATTGTTATTACACCTAGTGTGAGAATGAGCAGTGACCTTACTGTTGACGGTAATTTGACAGCACAAAAATTTACAGCAGATACATTTGAAAGCAGTGGATTAGGTACTCCTCAGATTGATAGTAACAGTTCAATCGAACTTATTGCACAGGATCAAGTTAAGATAACAAGCAGTTCACTAAGACTAGCCAGCTTTACATCAACACAAAGAGATGCTTTAACATCTGCAAACGGAGATATGATCTACAATACCACTACTAACAAGTTCCAAGGTTATGCCAACGGTGCTTGGGTAGACTTACATTAGGAACTATAATGAGTGATTGTTGCACAAGAAAAAGAACTTGGAAGGACGTAATGTTTTTGCCTATGGCAGTAACATTTACTCTAATAGGTTTTTCATTATTGCTAGGAATTGAAATGGGCATTGCTTACGCATTAGGATTTATATAATGAGTGAGAAAGAATATGTTGTTACCTTAAATAAAGGTGTAGACTATAGTGCATTTAATTCCGAAATGATTGCTTCAACTGGAGCAGGTGATATTCCAAACAGAACTGTAGATGTAGCAGATGCAAGAGCATTGTCTACAAGAAATACACACTACGCATTGACAGATGCAGAAGCAGAAACTTTGCGTAACGATAGTAGAGTGACAGATGTACAACTACGTCCGGAAGACAGAACCGATATAGGAATAGGATACGAAGCTGTTCAAACTGCTAACTTTAACAAGTCATCAAGCGACTCCGGTGATTATAGAGACTGGGGCAAGATAATACACAGCTTTACAGAAAACAAATACGGAACATCGACTTCATTAGCTACAAATCCTTACAGCAGACCCCATTCAATGGACGGTACTGGCGTTGACATTGTAATTCAAGACAGCGGACTACAAGTTGATCATCCTGAATTTAGAGATACTAATTCAGTATCAAGAGTACAACTTATAGATTGGTTTGCCGCTTCAGGAGTTACAGGTTCACAAAGTGTTAATCATTATAGAGACTATGATGGACATGGTACACATTGCGGTGGAACAGCAACAGGATTAAATTTTGGTTGGGCACCTGGGGCAAGAGTTTATAGTGTAAAGGTAAGTGGCTTAAATGGAACTGGAGATTCAGGCACTGGTATTAGTACAAGTTCTTGCTTTGATGTAATCAAAGGTTGGCATCAAAACAAACCAGTAGATCCAAAGACAGGATTTAAAAGACCTACCATAGTCAACGCAAGTTGGGGATATAGTTTTTATATGGGATCTGCTTTTTCTAACATCGACAGTTATGTATATAGAGGAGCAAATTATAACTCTAGTACAGCAGGCTGGGGGACTGGTACAACTTATCACAGAGATACATATGGATTTTATCCTTACTATTCTAACGGAGGTTATCGAGGTCCTGTAAGATTATCGTCTGTGGATGCAGATGTACAAGATTGCATTGATGCAGGTGTACATATTTGTATTGCGGCAGGTAACAATAGTTTTAAAATTGCTACAAGTAGTGATCCTGATTACAATAATATTATTTTTTACGGTGGTGGATCAAATAATTATTACCATAGAGGTAGTTCTCCCTTTGATGACGAGGCACTTATAGTAGGCTGTACAGATAGCACTCCACTAAATGCAACAACAGAAAGAAAAACAAGTTTTAGTTCAACAGGACCAGGAGTAAATATTTTTGCCGCTGGAGAAAACATCGTAAGTGCATGTAGCACTACTACTAGATTTGGAAACACTCAATACTTTGGTGACTCTAGTTTTAAGCAAACAAATATTAGTGGAACGTCTATGGCTTCACCGCAGGTTTGCGGAGTGGGTGCATTATATCTACAAGCTGATCCTAGCCTAACTCCAGCACAATTAAAAAGCAAACTTGAAAAGGACTCTTTAGCTGTTTTAAAAGACGAATCAAATAATAGTAACTATGGTGATACAACAGATATCTGTGGTGGAAACAATAGGATGTTGTTTAATAGATATAACAAAGCTACTCCATTTTCAAGTAACATTTACGGGCTTAAGAAAAAAGATAGGTAAATATAGTATAAGGAAACACAATGGCAATACAAACTGTTAACATAGGTACAATAGCAAACGATGGCACAGGTGATGATTTACGTGAAGCCTTTGTAAAAGTTAATGCAAATTTTAATGAACTTGATATAAGACAACCTGAAAAAACTACAGGAGCTAATCTAGGTTCAGCAGGCGAAGGTGTTTTTGCACAGTTATCTGGTGCAGAGATGCAATTCAAAAAGATAGTTGCAGGAAGTGCCGTAACTTTAACTAGTGATGGAAATGCAATTACAATTAACTCTTCTGCTACTGGACTTCCGCAATTACAAGTTTTTGCTGATAACAATAATATCACGTTAAACAATGCTAATACTACGTTAACTATAGCAGGCGGAAACTTAACAACAACAAATTTAAACGGTAGCACTATTACTGTTAGTTCTGAAACATCTTTGTTGACAGATTTAACTCCAAGATTAGGTGCTAATTTAGACGGTAATCAAAAAGAAATTACCAATACAAGCGATATTAAAAGTAACGTCCACGGATTAGACATACGCAAGATGGATGGTATACAACCATTCTTATTAATGGACTTAGGCGAAATGGTTCCAGCTAGTTTAAACAGCGTCATTGCACACTTGGCATTTAACCAGGTTATAGACTATGGAGTAAACGGCCTAAGTGACAACACAGTTCCTTCAGCTGACTTCGGCTCTATTTCCTAAACCAATTCATAGATAAATATGTATGTAGGAGTTTCAGGATGAGTGATTTATGGACTGTTAATAGCGGACACAGTTTGGGAACATTTCAAGAAAGTGTAACGCAAACTATTCCTTTACCAGTTAATACAGTAGATAGTTTAACACTAATAAGTGGTAGCCTTCCTGGCGGATTAAGAATTGATAGCAATAGTCAATTAGTAGGTACTCCATACGAAGTAAACAGATTAACAATTTTTACCTTTGTGCTTAGAGCAAAAAAAGGTAATGATATACAAGACAGAACAATCAAAATTACAATAGACGGAGCAGATGCTCCTACCTGGGTAACCAATGAAGGTTCATTACCTCTTGGTCCTAATAATTCATTTTACATACTTGACAGCAGTCCAGTAGACTTTCAACTACAGTTAATTGACCCTGATCTTCCAGCAGGTGATAGCATAGAATACTTTATAGGAGAAAATGACGGAGAGTTACCTCCTGGAATCGAATTAGGCAAAACAACAGGAAGACTTACTGGTGTAACAGAACCTATCTTAGCATTAGAAAAAAGGGCAGGGTCTGGTTATTTCGATACGAACTTATACGGCAGTTATCCATTTGATTTTGGAGTAAAAAGTTTTAATGGGTACGAAAGTTTTTATTACGATACAACTTTCTATGATTATGCTGTACCTACGCAAAGTCCTAAAAAACTTAATAGGTATTATGAATTCACAGTGAGTGCAAGTGACGGAGTGGTCATTGCAAGAAGAAAGTTTCAAATTTATCTTGTAGGTGATGATTTTTTAAGATCCGATAATACTTTGATGCAATTAGGCACAGGGTTATTTACAGCAGACAACACTTTCCTTAGAGCTCCAGTTTGGCTTACTCCAGGAGACTTTGGTTACAGAAGAGCAAACAATTATGTAACATTATTTTTAGATGTATATGATCCTACAAGCAACCAAGGTATTATTAGTTTTACAGTAAAAAATGCTAATCCAGATGGAACTGCAAGTACTTTACCACCAGGCATGGCAATTGATAGCACTACTGGAGAAATAGCAGGTAGAATACCCTACCAACCTGCAGTTACTAAAGAATATAAATTTACTATTGAAGCACTACGTCAATTAGGATCTGCATCAAGTACAGCTACGCAGTTTTTTGCAAACAATATAGGAGTCAACCAAACATGGTCTGGGGAAACTAATACTCCTTTCTTTAATTATGCACAAAATAATTTTGTAGGAAGTAACAACGAAACGGGTTGGATTGTTTTTAACACAACTCCAGTTACCACAGCAGATGCTGGAACAGGAAGTAATAAAAATAACCAATATGTAGCGAGTGGAATATTAGATAAAAATGTTTGGGTTATATCAGCTGGTAGAGTTATTGCAACATTTACAGATAAAGCAGTTACAACGATAGATGAAGGAACAACTGATTACCTACGTGATACATTTGTTGGAACTATTGCTGATGTAGGATTTAGAACATTTGATAATTCAGGTGCAGTGACAGCCAATAAGGTTGTTACAATGTCTTTCTATAATTTTAATAAAAGAACAACAACTGAATTAAATCAAACAGTAGCAAAAGATAAAACATTTACATTAAAATTATTAGGTGAAGTTGAAAGTACAATAGCATGGAATACTCCAAGTGACTTAGGAAACCTAAGAGCAAACTTTGTTTCTACTTTATCTGTTGAAGCAACAAGTACTGTTCCTAATGCTGTCTTAGTTTACACTTTGGATAGTGGGACTATACCTAACGGAATAACCTTAGGAATAAATGGACAATTACAAGGTAAGGTTAGACAATTTGGTACTTCTGCATTACCTGGACTTACAACAATAGATAAGGCTACAACAGCAATTACATTTGATGGCGGGACAACTACGCTTGATAGATCTTATACTTTCACAATTAAAGCTCAAGACCAATTTGGATTTTCAGCAACTACTAGAACATTTACTATAACAACCACTGACCCAGATGATCTACTTTACAGTAGTATATCAATGGTTCCAATGTTAAAATCAGATCAAAGAACTAGTTTTAGAAACTTTATAGCTGATCCTAATATTTTTACACCTGCATCTATATATAGACCAAATGATCCTACATTTGGTTTACAAAGTCAAATTAAAGCTCTAGCTTATGCAGGAATAGAAACAAAAAATATAAGAAACTTCGTAGGTGCAGTAGCAAAGAATCATAAAAGGAAAAAATATAAGTTTGGATCAGTTAGAAAAGCATTAGCAAAAAATGTAGGCAGTAATGATACTGTATATGAAGTAATTTATGTAGACTTGATTGATCCATCAGAGCCAACTATAGGTAAAACTGCTAAATCTTTTGATGCAAAAACTAAAAACAAAGTAACAGTAGACTCTGTACAATTTGAAGTAAATGATGACAATACAGGCATAGGAACAGGGCAAGGTTTCTTTGATATTGCTTTAAGAGGTAGTGCAGGAAAGTCTCCGGCATCAAGTGGAGTATTAACAATTTTTGGTAGATCAGGTCCTTTAGTATTTCAACCGGGATCATCTATTCCTATAGTGTTAAAAAATGGCACTTCAGTTGTTGTTGCTAATATCGACGACAGTATTAACAGTGATCCGCTTAGATTACGTCCAATCAATGATACAATAAAAATAGATAGTGATGCTATAAACGTAAGTGAAGCACTAGATCAAAAAAAATATATTAGTAACATAACCAATATGCGAGAAAGAATCAGAGCAGTTGGACAGAATTTAAGAGAATTTTATCCATTATGGATGAGAACTGCTCAGGAAACTGGACAGGGTGAATTGGGCTTTGTATTAGCTGTTCCGCTTTGTTATTGTAAGCCAGGACAAGCTGATCAGATCATTTTAAACATCACAAACAGTGGTTTTGACTTCAAATCACTAAATGTTGAAATTGAACGATACAATATTGATAGTACTGACGGAAACAGTGAAGAACAATATATACCGTTCGCAAATTATACATTCAATGTTTAATACAGATAAATAAAACGTAGAGAGGACACAATATGGCAAGTAATATTAACGATACTGGTGTTAACAAGGATTATCCTGTAGCAGGTCAAGACAATGATTCGCAAGGATTTAGAGATAATTTCAACATTATCAAGGATAACTTTGTAGCGGCAAAAAGCGAAATTGAAACACTACAAACTGATACAGCAAAACTTAACGTTGCTAATGATTTTTTAACAAATAATATTAGTAATGCAAACTTAATTAATAATAGTGAAGGATATTTTGCTGGTGGAACTGTAAATACAAGCCAAAATGTCAACTTCTCAAACGGACATCATCAATCATTTACTGTAGGTGCTGACGTTACTTTAACACTAACTGGATGGCCTGCAACAGGTAAAGCTGGAAAAGTATGTTTATACATTAACAACGATAATGTACAAAGAACTGTTACTTTTGCCTCTAATGCTGGTGCTGGTACTTTTAAGAAAATTAGTACCTGGGCTGGAGCAGGAAATTCTCTTGTAGTGGATACACCTAATAGTAGAACCTATGTTGTAGAATTTGTAAGCTACGATGCTGGCGCAACAGTATTTGCTAATTCAGTAGGCTACTTTGCATAATGCTCCATCCATTTTCGGAAGACACTTCTAATTTAAGCATTAATCAGCTATATGATAAAATTGCTGACTTAACCAAAAAATATTTTCAATCTAACAATCCTGAAGTAAAACAACAGATACAAACATTTATTGATTACTACAAACAAGAAGTTAGAGGAAAAGAAGCCGCCGAAAGAAAAAAACAAGAAGAAAATGGCGAAATAGATCTTGACAAATTGATCAATATCGAGTAATATAGTATATATGATTATGAAGACAGACGAACTCGGAATCCCTAGATTCACCAATAAAGATCTTATAGATATGATTTATACAGGTCATATAGATAAATGTCATGTGGTTCTTTGTGATCCATCCGATGACATTGATAAATTTAACGAGTTTGCAAAAGAAAATGGAAGTCCAAAGTTAAACAAATATATTCCAGTAGATGTAAATAAAAAAGAATTTGATGGTGTATGCCAAAGCGAATGGTTTATGCCTGACTCATATAAAGATATTAATGTGTACAAATACGTTCTATCAAAAGCAAAAACACCATGTCCTGAAAGTATTCAAAATAGGATCTGGGAAGAATTAAAAGAATTTGAAGACAGAGATATGTTAAACTTACTACGTTATATGATATATTTGGTAGATTTTATGAGAAAAGAAAACATTGTATGGGGTGTAGGACGTGGATCTAGTGTAGCTAGTTACGTGCTATACTTGATAGGCATACATAAAGTAGATTCAATTCAATATGGGCTGGACTACAAAGAGTTCCTGAGATAAGTAAGTATATAATAAAGGAGGTCAATTATGGCAGTTAGACAAACAGGACGTAAGCAATACAAGACCATGCAAGGTAAAGATATTGACATGGATTTGATTCGACAACGAAATGAATTAACTCCAGCAGTTGGTAACGTAAGGGTAAATGCAAGAGGTGACGAATTAGGACCAGGCGGTAAGATTATCAAAAAACGTGAAGAAGTACTTAGAGACTACTACGAAGATAATGTTGCTCCTACTGAGTTTGAAACTCCAACAGCAGATCCAATTACAGAACCAGTTGTTGAACCTGAACTAGAACCAAAGGTTGAAGATACTAAGAAGTCAGCTTCTACAAAAGCAAAGCCTGGTAAAACTAAGGCTGAGTCCAAAGAGGACGAGTGGGTAGAAGATGCTGACGGCAATTATGTAAAAAGAGGTGCATAATGGCTGGGAACCTTGTAACTATTAAAGTCGATGGACTTAAAGCGATAGGAGACGGGGTTTTAGTTTCCGAGATGAATTTCGGGGAACAGAAGACCAAATCAGGATTAATCATAAGAGCTGATGACGGAGAAGTCAGAGGCATCTACGCTAGGTGGGGCAAAATAATTAGCAAAGGCCCTAGAAATATAGATCCATATGAAGTAGGAGATTGGATCCTAGTCGACCACGGTCGTTGGACTAGAGGTGTTAACATATCAATTGACGGTGAAGATTTGACTGTTAGAAAAGTTGACAACAAAGATATTTTAGGTTACTCAGATAAACCACTTTCAGACTATAGCGTAGGACAAGAATTATGATAGATGCAGAAACAATAAAAAGAAGCATTCCTGAAAAAACAAATCAAGATATTGTAGACTTAAACAAGTACAAACACTTTGTAGAAAAAGTCACTTCGGAAGAATCTAATGATTGGGCATTCACTCAAGCTAGATTACATGAATTAAACGACGAAGTAAATATTTCATTGCTTCTTACAGGAGCAATTGGTATAGCATCAGAAGGAGGAGAATATGCTGAGATTGTTAAGAAATGTATATTTCAGGGTAAGCCTCTGGACGATGACACCAAGTTTCACATTAAGCGAGAACTTGGCGATATTATTTGGTATTGGATTAACTCATGTAGAGCGTTGGATTTAGATCCAAATGAAGTTATTGCAGAAAATGTAAAGAAGTTAAGTTCTAGATATCCAGATGGTGAGTTCGACGTTCATTATTCTGAGAATCGAAAAGAAAACGATTTATAATCACCAAAAACAGTTGACATTCTTATAGTAAGGTGTTACAATAACACTAAAATAGGAGTGTATATGAAATTTCCAAAAACACAATCTAGTGGTATAGGCACAACTGGAGCCACAGGTGTAGCACTTATGTTGATGCATCTCACAGGTTTCCTCACTGGTTGGGCTTGGCCTATCTTATACATTTTTTTAATATTTTGTGCAATAGTACAAGAAAATAGGAAAGGGTAACATGGCAGTACACGGAATGATTGATATTGAGACACTAGGAGTTGATCCTGGTTGTGTCGTTCTTACAATAGGAGGAATCAAGTTTAATCCCTATTCTAGCACTGAACCACACGATGGTTTATATATTAGATGTAATGTTGATGAACAAACAGAATTAGGTAGAACAGTTGATGAAAATACTTTAGCTTGGTGGAATAAACAAGACCCTAAAATTAAAGATGAAGCATTGTCAGACAATGATAGAATAAACTTGAATGAAGTAACAAAACAGATTAATAAGTTTTGTGTAGGACTTGACAGCATATGGTGCCAAGGACCTACATTTGATTTTACTATATTAGAAAATTTATATAGACAACTAGGAACTCCTGTTCCTTGGCACTATTGGCAGATTAGAGATTCGAGAACATTATTTAAAATGATGCCTAAAGATCCTCGCAGAGAAATACAAAGCGATTTGCACAATGCATTAGCTGACTGTTATTATCAAGCCAAGTGTGTTCAGAAAACTTACAAACATTTTGGAGTCTTAAATGGGAGATAGAAAATTAGTAGACGGTACATGGGCTAAAGAACTAAATGAGCCTGTCAGTTTAGTTATAAAAACAAAGTGTCCAAGTAAATGGAAAATCGTTGATATGGAGACCGGCAAGGCTTATATAGGTACTGATAAAAATAAAAAGTTTCAGTATTGGGAACCAGTTGATAATGAACGTCTGGCAAATATCGAATCCGAGCTGAAAGAACTTAATAAGCAATTAAGTAAACATATACAGTTTATAGATGACACTTATGAAGGATTGAAAAATCCAATTAACGCGGCAAGGAAATGGTTAGGCAGATGAAAACTTTAAAAAATATGTGGGCAGACTTTAGAAGAGATGACAGGCCTGATTGGGAACGTATGTCAGATGACAGTATGAATAAAGTTTTAAAAACTGTGATACTGTGTATATTTGCATATGGTGGTTATCATTTTATCATAGCACTAATAGAAAGGTTTATTGGATGAAAGAATTATGGGTAGAAAAATATCGTCCCAAGGACGTTGACGGATATGTATTTAGAGATGAACATCAAAAGCGTCAAGTACAACAATGGATTAAAGATGGTACTATTCCGCATTTGCTTTTCTCAGGTAATGCTGGTATAGGTAAAACTACTCTTGCTAAGATATTGTTAGCACAATTAGAAATAAATGATTTAGATGTATTAGAAATAAATGCAAGTAGAACAAATTCAGTAGAAGATGTTAGAGATAAGGTTGTAAACTTTGTGCAAATGATTCCTTTTGGATCATTCAAAGTTGTACTACTAGACGAGGCAGATTATCTAAGCCCAAATGCACAAGCGGCACTACGTGGTGTAATGGAGGAGTATCATACTACAAGTAGATTTATTTTAACTTGTAACTATCCTAATAGAATTATTCCTGCACTTCATTCAAGGTGTCAAGGTTTTCATATTGAGCGTATAGATCAAACAGAATTTACTGCTAGAGTGGCAGAGATACTAATTGCTGAAGACGTAACTCCAGACTTAGATGTGTTGGATACTTATGTAAAAGCAACATATCCTGATTTACGTAAATGTATCAATATGGTACAGATGAATAGTGTCAATAATGAACTAGTTCCTCCAGAAAAAAGTGATGCTGGAGATAGTGATTATAAACTTGAAATGACTGAACTGTTTAAGGCTGGTAAGATATCACAAGCAAGAAAACTTGTATGTAGTCAAGCTCGTCCAGAAGAAATAGAAGATGTTTATAAATGGTTGTATGATAACATTGATCTGTTTGGAGATGAAGAAAAGCAGGAGAGTGCTATTCTTATTATTAAACAAGGTCTTGTTGATCATACATTGGTTTCAGATCCAGAAATTAATCTGGCGGCAACAATGATTAGATTAGCGAGAATGAAATGAAAATATTAATATTTGGTTTACCAGGCAGTGGTAAAACTACATTAGCAAAGCCTTTTGCAGAACTTATTAATGGTATACACATAAACGCAGACGCAGTAAGGAAAAAATACGATGACTGGGACTTTAGTCCTGAAGGTCGTATAAGACAAGCACAACGTATGAGAAATCTTGCAGACGGTGTAGAAATGGCAGGTAAGATAGCAGTTGCTGATTTTGTTTGTCCTACAGAAAAAGCAAGGAAAGAGTTTGCACCAGATTATACAGTATGGATGAATACTATCAAAGAAGGTAGGTTTGAAGATACAAATAAGATGTTCGAAGATCCGCCTAGTTGTAACTACCATGTGCGTGAATGGTTTACTGACACACATCAACAATTACTAGAAGTTGTAAAAAATTACATGGAGCGAAATAATGTTTGATTGGAAAAAGCCTACAACACAAATGCTAGGTAGATGGCAACCTTGGCATGACGGACATACTGAATTGTTTAAAAGAGCTCTTGCAGAAACAGGACAAGTAATTATAATGGTACGTGATGTAGGAGGCATTGTAGGAGAAGATGCTGGTGCAGGTCGTACTGTAGCACAAACAGATAATCCATTTGACTTTACAAAAGTTTGTGTTAATATACGTAATGGATTAGAAGAACACGGTTTTAAAATGAATAATGAATATATAGTAATGAAAGTGCCTAATATTGTAGACATTAGTTATGGTCGTGGAGTAGGTTATACTTTTACGGAGCATGACCTAGGTAAAGAAATACATAATATTAGTGCAACAAAAATACGAGCAGATATGCGAGGGAAAGGCGAATTGTGACATACCTTGTTACAGAAGATTGCATAAAATGTAAACACATGGATTGTGTTGAAGTATGTCCTGTAGATTGTTTCTACGAAGGAGAAAACATGCTTGTTATACATCCAGACGAATGTATAGACTGTGGGGTGTGTGAACCAGAATGTCCTGTAGATGCTATTGTTCCAGATGGTAGTTTGCAAGGCACAGAACTAGATTTTTGGATGAAAATTAATACTGATATGTCAAATAAATGGCCTAATATTACTGAAGTAAGATCTAATGACGTTCCGTCTGATGCAAAAGAATGGGCAGGAAAACCTAATAAAAGAGAACTAATATCATATGAACCTGGCAAAGGTGACTAATGATTCCTATATGTGTAAACATTGGTTGTACTCGTAAGGCTACTAAAAGTGGAAAACATAAGTTCCGTCCAGTATGTTGGAAGTGTCATCAAGCATCATATGGAGCAAGGCTTTTAGAAGAAGGTGTAAGTTTTGCTAAAAAAAAATATTGTGAAAATATAGATTCAAGATTAGGCTATAAATGCACAGCTCATATACCTTATTCAGGAGCATTAGAGCTCGATCACATAGACGGTAATCAAGTTAATAATAAATTAAATAATATACAGACACTTTGTAAGGTTTGTCATTCTTATAAAAGTCATAAGAATGAGGATTACAAAAAAGGAAGAATATGAAATTTAGATGTAAACATATTTTACTAAGTCATAAAGATGCTGAAAACAGTTCGCATAACAGACCTCTTGGGGTGGCAATGGGCGAAGCAGAAGAGTTTATTAAAAAACTTAAGGCAGGAGAAATTAAGTTTGACGATACTGCAAGACAACATAGTTCATGTTTAAGTGGACCTAGTAATGGAGGAGATTTAGGTTGGCAAGAAGAAGAACATTATCATCCTGACTTTGCCAATGCAGTAAAGGTCATTGCTATAGATACTATTGGACCTCCGGTTATTTCTCCATGGGGTATACATATAGTTTGGAGGACTGGATGATAGAGTACGAATATTACGATTGGAGTAATTTACTAACAGAACAAGACATTAATGGTATGTGTCGTGACGTTGAGAACGG
>MDTB01156636.1_pt1 | contig 12581 bp, 12 predicted proteins | sample 811161 | NCBI WGS metagenome assembly MDTB01 (sample SAMN05326650, study PRJNA326480) | marine metagenome | isolation source: seawater | place: Mediterranean Sea | collected 2009 | reverse complement strand
TGGCGGGTGTAGCTCAGTTGGTTAGAGCGCGGGCTTGTGGTGCCTGAGGTCGTGGGTTCGATTCCCATCACTCGCCCCAACCCTCATAATCAATGTTACAGTGGGTACGAGGCCGTCGACCGTGATAATCTGCAGAGCTTTGTTTGCCGCCGGGACACTCTGCTATTTTGCCTGGGCATGCACGTGAGAGGGCCCCTGAGGCCCTCGTAAGTAACAATCAATTTAATTAGTCAAGAGCGCCTCAAAAGTAATTAATCGGATTTGCTAATGCCGTTCATGGGCTACCTGGATTTCTTCGGAAATGACCGTGTGTCTCAGCTGAAAACCAAAACTAGCGCAGCCTTTGTTAGCGTGAAGACGGACTGGAGGGCGGGAGAGTTGCCGTCAAAGCCTGTTGCAAAATAAGCGCGACAAGTTGTTTCCTACGCTGACGTGAGGGACTGCTTATCATCGCGAATATATGTACTGGAAATAGACTTAGGGTCTTGAATTAGATTAACTGACATGAGCTGACTCTTTAGACCATCCTCATCGGCGCGGGCGAACTGCGGGTAAGAGAGCGGTTTCGTGAGAACCTCATGCGGCTTGCATCAAGTCTTAATGCGCTCATACATATGCTATCTCCGGGATGGTCCGATTGGGGTTCGCCTATGAGGGCAGAGAATTGCTGAGAAGCTCGGAGGGTCTGGGGAACAGCTGCCTAATTATTCGAGGGGCTCTACTGTATTTTGTTAAAATTGGATGAGATTATCAGTTGCCCTCATTAAGTTTTGAGTGGGATTGTCGCTGCAGTGTTTGCCAAACCAGGCCCTCTTATATTTAGGCTCTCACATAGCGTCGTATTTAACCTGACCATTCGTAAACAACCGATGACCGTTTTTTTTCCAGCAAATTTAATGCGGCAATCAGATAATCACCATTGTAGGCCAAAACACAACTTGCCTAATTAGTCGCAGCGTTTTTCAGTCCATTTGATGAAACAAATCTCACTGAGGTTTATGTCTTCCGCCAACCCTGGCTGACCACAGCGTAGCAGCACGAAAGCCGGAATGAATGCATATTTCATGCTGCCTCTCAAGTCGATGCAATGCTGTTCACACCTGAATTATTGTCTTAATTCAATATTTACCCTCCTAAGTTAACCTATTTACATTCTTAGAACGGGAACAGAAAGGGGCGACCCAAGATAAGAGCCGCCCCGATTGTAGCAGAAAGCTCGGTCTAGTGTTGCAGCACTAGGCCATTTTTTTTGTCACAATTCTACGGGCGCTGCCAGTACCAACCAAAAAACTGATAGCTTAACAAGCACGGCAACATTCCGGGTGGCCAAAGCCATACTCAGAAGTTTCGCAATCGCAAGAACACCTCTTTAGGTGCCATCGATGGCGTCTCGAGGATCTGGCACCGGCCGGCCAAGGATAAACGCGAGTGGGGTGCTAGGGTAGGACGGGGACACAAGACTGGAGCTTTTGGTAGCCCGTGAGTCAAACGCTTGATGCCAAACAAGGTCTGGCTTCCAAGGCTATGCTAAACGGATCGTGCTCAGGCTCATTGGCAGGAAGGTGGACCGTGTTATGGCTTGGGCCTAAGTCTTATAAAAGTAACCCATCCAGCTCGGGGTATGCCGGAAAGGGCTAGGTCAGGCCGGTTGGCCACAGGAAGCGAGCTAACCAACTCAACGCAATTAGGAGATTACAGGCCGTATTAGGGCTTTTCACTGTTGTGCCAGTGTTTGCAGCTAATTTGAGAAAAATGCATAAGCCAATTCTCCAGCTATTTTTGTTTGGATCGGCTCGTCAGCAATCGCTTCAGAAGCTAGCGTAAGTAGATCTGCCATGTCTAATATATGGCATGCAGTTAATTTGCTCACGAGACCTACTGCATTGTATTTTTTGCGCCAATAGGGGCAAGACATGCCTTAAAGGAGCGATTTGAAATACGTCCTAGCCAACCTTCCGGTTTGCCAATTTGTTTGACTCGGGAACTGAGGATGTTTCGGTAAAGAGGCTCTGTCACCTTGGCATCGGCTGCAGCGGTGGTATCTGGTGTAACTATGTCTGCCGCAGTCCGCACCTGGCCAACTGTTGATTTATTCACTTGCGTAACTTCCAATTTCGAGTTTTGGTTTGCTCTCGATTTCTCTCAATGACTGATGTTTATTCCACCTACTTAGCCATGTTTTAGATGCATAGCTGAAAAGGTATTAGGAAAAACCCGCAATTATCAACAAATTATTTAACGGCATCTGCGGGATGACCGAGCGGGACGGGCTGGGTTCAACCTCGTATTCCTAAACCTCTACATCACGCGACTAATATCCTGAGCTGTCAGCAAGTGCCGCAGGCCTGCAATTATCAGTTTTACTAGATGGCCCACTTTTTTGCTGATACATGGAGCGAAAGTTACTGTTGAGGTTAGGCAAGCGCCCGTTTTTTTCATGTGACCTACCTGCGCTTGGCTGAACGTTTGAGAAAAATCTCATGAGCAATCTGCAGTATGGTTCGGCCATAAGCCGGCTTTGCAATTACCGTGCGCGTGAACCACTGCCAAGTGGGGACGAACTTGAAGATCTAGCGGCCCGATGGCGACTCTAATACAACGCGCCGTTGGTCGCTAGAACCGAGGGAAGATATAATTTCGAAGTCGAAGCGACACTCCGAAACAGTTTCGGGTAAGCTTAGGACCCGAATTGGAAGACGTGGCACGGCCTTGATCTTAGAGTTAAGCCTGACCCGTAGGCTTACTAGCGCCGTGGTGACATACCAAATCGCTTCCCGAAGACGAGCTAGAGCAGGCGGTTACTTCCGGTTCTCTCACCTTTTCTGACAAATACTATTCGGGCCATGTTGGACAGAAAACTAAGGGAAATGGCGTATAAACCTCAACGTGCCTCATTGAGGGAATTGAGCTACTATAAGAAACAATTCAAGAGCTAGAGAGGCGTTTGCATCAAGCGAGACGATAAGGGTGAGCACTTTATCCTTAAATTCAGAACGCTTGGCCTGAAATCCTCCCGAAAATATGCCGCCACCGAAAAGCAATGCCATTACGCAGACTTAATTAGCTCTTCGGATTTTAACTAGTCGACTAGATTATTATGTGGCCTCATAGATTAAGCTAGATTTCCCGACCGCAAAATTCTAAAACCAGGATTCAGATTAGGCGGATAAGTCTAAAACTAGAAATAAGACTAGGCGGATTAAATAGTGGGTTCAGGTTCAACACGTCCAAACAATGCCGACGAGAAATTTATCGCAGCTATCGAGCGCGGTGATCACGACGGCGATTTTAAAGATCGCAGGCCGCCGAAGATAGTCGATGACGGACTTATTGCTTCAAAAAAAGCTAAAGCGGAAAACACGCGCGACCAGGCTGCAAAGTTGAAAGCTTTGCGATTGGCAGCGAAAAAAGAGGCTGCCACCAAATAATCCGAGCAATGGTAAACATGCAAAGCCAATCGTTCACGCGGCTCTCTCCGTCGCCTTTACAGGCGACCACCTAACTAAACGTTTTTGCTTCTTCTGTGGAATATTCACCACCTGTGAGCTTTTTGTTATTGCTGCCATCTTGGGCGAGCATGTCACGTTACAGTGGCTGGATAAGCGGGGTAAGCACCTACGCTGTGGATCGCTTAAGGTGTAAGTCCAAATGGCAATTCAGGATTTTAACCTTATGCCTATCGAGACATTTGGAGTGGCTGATGTGGGGCGTGACGAGGTGGAGCCATTACACGGAGTTACCGATTGAGTGGCTTGATACGAATTAATCGACGCTAAACCAACTTTTGGTATGGAAATTGATTTCTGCCGGTGTTAGGCCGTGAATTTTCTCTAGCGTCAGGCATCTAAGACGCTCCTCCAAATCGCAAGCAAAATAACGAAAGCTTTGCCGCAACTGATCAATTTCCCAGCCTGTCCCTGCATGTAGACCGCCATCAAGGCGAAGAAAAAATTACAAAACCTGGTGCTAGGACTAGCGAGCCTAAAAAGTTGGGGTCGCCTGAAGCGCAAAGAAATTCTATTTTGCATAAGCTAGCGATCAAAGACTCTCACCCATGTCGCCAAAATAATGCCGGAAGCAATGAGGCACGCTGTTCCCAAAGCCAGCGAACCAAGAAAATTCGGCTCTCCAGCGTGGCAGAGAAGGTCAGCTTTGCATAATATATTTGTGAAATGTTCCATTGTGACGATAGGATAATTCAACGGGTCCTGCATAGGCAATCCCCCGTGGCTTATTCGTGTTGGCAGTGGCCTTTCGGTCACAGAATTTTTGGGAAGTCTAGGTTCCAATACAGAGGTCGGCGGCTCATCAACTCTTGCGATTGGTAAAGGAGATCCTCGACAAATCAGGCCTCTCCGAGCCCAACCGTGCGCCGGGTGTTCAGTCGGAAATGTTTACAAACGTTTTGATGACAAAGAAATGTATTTGCGGGTGTTGAGGGACCGCGTGGCAGAGGGCAATCGTTCCACCGCCCATTGGCTTGCTCGATCTCGCTAATCTAAAAAAATTACCGTTTTCGGATGCTTCGTACCGGATTGTCGATGCGTTCTTTAGCATCCCACAAGGACGGGGAGTGGAGTCTTGCGCTCTGTCTTTATCAGGCTCAACTCAGATCTTGGTATTTGGGAACCAATGCGCGAGACGATGAAGCTGATCGACAAAAGCTGTATCGGTGGATTGGCCGACCGAGTGCCGGTCAGATCGAGGAAAGATGCCGCCATTAGGGTAAAACTTGCTATTCAAATTGTAGGATCAACGATCTTAAACACTGTTGTTGAGGCGTGGCATCCTCATGTAGGTAACGAAAATGCCCTTAGCTAGCACGTCAAAGGGATGGTGAGGTCCTATCTTGAAGCTGATAATTCGAAAATGACCCGTTAGGGCTTGAGGGAATAATATCTAATACCACGAGGAACTGGCCACTGGTGCTTGTAATCAATTTTGCAATTTTGCCTGCCAATGAGCAAAACCGCGTCTGGTCGAAAGAAGTAATCCAGCGGATGGCGGCCATGTTGCCAAATGAAGCGGATGGAACTCTTCACTGCCAGACCGTTGTAATGTTAGAGCATATTAGGTACGAGCGCTAATTTGTAAACTGGATAACCTGAATGTGAGGCCAGTCCTTGCCTGCCTGGCGACGGTTGTTATTGCGAGTTGCAATACCCGAGCCGCTTAGCCGCCCATATTCCGCCTGTTTTTCGAATTGTGGTCCCACGGAAACCATATCCATTCGCCCCGGAGCATGTAGAGTGCTACAAGCCATAGGGAGTAGGGTCCAAAACCGATCATTGCAACTTTGTAGAAACGGTAATCCCATCCCCAATCGAAGAACAACCAGACAGTAAAAACACCAGCGAAACATCCCCAATGAATAGCTAGTATCAATCTGTCGTTGCCGTCGTTTTGCATCGCTTCCCCCTCTTAATTGAGATCTATGCCATGAGACTTTAGGGCGTCAAGGTCAACAAATTCGAGTGTTTTAAGGTTCGTGGATGTCAGCTTCACCCGAGGGGCTTTGCCAGCCCGACGGGCTTCTTCCCAACGAAGCGCACATAAACACCATTGATCTCCTGCCCTTAATCCAGGAAAACCAAATTCAGGCCGAGGAGACGATAGGTCATTGCCTTTGCTTTTGGAAAATTCGAGAAAGTCATCGGTCATTATTGAGCACACGGTATGCGTCCCGACGTCATCAGGGCCAGTGTTACAGCAGCCGTCGCGATAAAAACCTGTCATGGGGTCAATGCCACAGGACTCGAGGTCGGCGCCAAGAACATTTTTCTGCTGCTCAGTCATTATAAATTTGTCCCGTGAATGACGTTTGGGGCGGATTGCGGCGGTTTTCGCAAAATGTGCCACATCCTATCACACCCGAAATATTTTCTTCACCCAAAATCGCCCGAGTTACAGAACTTTCCCTAAAGTCCATAAGCCGGTTTGCAGTGGCAACGCTTTAACAGACCTAGGCCATAATCGGAATTTCGGTTACGCCCTCACCGCGGTGATACCGGGCGGCAGGTTCAAATTGAACCTCCGGGTGGGGTTGATACGTTGATTTACGAGACCAGTGGGCGCTTCTCTTGTGATCATTATCACGGCCCGTTCCATTGAGGAAACAATTGTCAAAGAAATATTATAAATCACAGTTCTCAGGGGGTCGGGCCATGAGAAATTACAGGGAGCAGCTTTGCAATCCCATTCTAGGGTTGGTAATTTTATCGTGCAGAGCGTCAGAAACCCTCGCGTTCACTGGTTGCGCCAGTGAGACCAAAAGCAGGCTGAATAGAGAGTAATATCTCGTTTTTAATTAATGTGGCAACAGGTCCTTCCGTGGTAAACCCTCTGTGAATGATCCGACCGGGGGCGGTACGAGGATCAATTTTTTGCAGAGTGAGCGTAAAACCCGAATTGATCGGCTCCCTTGGCATAATAGGCGTGACAGAGGTCAGAGAACAAATTGGTCACTGACCCAATAATAATCTCGGCAGATACAGAACGATGCCGGGTACTGCGAGTAATACGGCGATGGTGACAGCGTCTGCCACAAAAAAGGGTGAAGTACCCTTAAACACATCTTGAACCGAAATATCCGGCCTGACTCCCGCGACCACGAAGCAATTCAAGCCTATGGGCGGTGTTATCAGACAAAGCTCAGCCATTTTGACGACCAGGATACCAAACCACACTGCACAGAGCGTCCCATTCATGCCGAACGCACTGTCGGCTGCACTCACCGACTCGCCGCCGTTCAAGGCCATCACCGCCGGATAGACGACAGGCAGTGTTAATAAAAGCATGCCGATGGCGTCCATGAACATGCCCAGTAAAGCGTAAGCGAGCAAAATCAATACTAGGGTCAGCCAGGGACTTTGATCGAGTGACGATATCCACTCTGCGAAGGCGGCGGGTAAATCAGCAAAACCCAGGAACCTCACATAGATTAGCACGCCCCAAATGACGGTAAAGATCATCACGGTGAGTTTCGCCGTCTCCATAAGCGCGCTTTTTAGCTCCGTCCACCGCATACCTTTGAAGAGCGCCAAGCAAAAAACAATAAACGCCCCGATGGCCCCGCCCTCGGTCGGTGTCCCCCAGGCGTCACCACCGAATGGATTGTAAACAAAACTGATAATGATGAGGATGACGGCAAATATTGGCAGCGCGGGGGGAAGCGATGAAAACCGCTCACGCCAGCGATACCCAGATACCGGCGGGCCGAAATTAGAAAAGGTTAACGCGAGGATAACCACAAGGCCGCCATAAATGAGTGCCGAAACTACGCCGGGCAAAAATCCTGCAAGTAGCAGCAGGCCGACGTCCTGCTCAACAATAATGGCATAAATCACAAGGATCGCTGAGGGTGGAATAAGCGACGCCAAAGTGCCTCCCGCAGCGACCACGCCAGCGGCAAATTTTTTATCGTATCCGATCTTGAGCATTTCTGGAATCGCAATCCGCGCAAACACCGCGGATGTCGCTACCGAAGCGCCAGAAACCGCGGCGAACCCTGCCGTGGCAAAAACGGTCGCCACGCCAAGACCGCCTGGTAACCACCCGACCCAGCGTTTGGCGGCTTCAAAGAGCGCCCTCGTGAGACCGGCGTGATAGGCAAGATAGCCGATCATAATAAATGTCGGGATCAGAGATAGAGCTTGCGACGCGACCTTGGAATGGGGCACCTGGCCAACAGTTTTGGCCGCAATAGTTAGCGCCCAAATGAATTGCGATGGGTCATAACCCTTCTTAGCCCAGAAAATCCAGATCAGGCCGGTAATGCCTGCCAGCGCAGCCGCAAACGCCACACGCATCCCCAAAATAACCAGGAACACCATTACACCACTGATGACAATGCCGATTTCAATGGGTTCCATTGCGCTCATGCTCTGGGATGGCCAGGGCCAAGGGTGTCGTCATCGTGCCCGGAAACCGTCGATGCCTCGTTGGCCGCCTGTTGTGCCGCGTCTTCGATAAGGGGCACTGCGATGGGATTATCGGTCCCGCTGACAACCGCCTGTCCATATGCCCAAAGCTGGAGAGAGAGACGGAGGCACAATACGGAAAACGCTACCGGCGCTAGCAGCTTAGCTGGCCAGAGCGGGATAGCAATGTCCATAGAACTGTCCCGGCTCCACAGCGGTGCATCGCAATCGAAGCTGCGGTCGAAATGGGTATACGATCCATAAACCAATATCAGCATTACCACGAGTATGATGAGAGTGGTGACGAACTCGACGGCCCAGAGAGGCCGGCCTCTTAGTTTGCTCAGGAATAAATCCATCCGGATATGGGCGCCAAACCTCTGCACATAGGCAACGCCCATAAAAGCAATCAGTGGCATTGCCTGCTCGATCCAATCAACGTAGCCCGGTAGAGGTTGGTTCAAGATGTTGCGGCCACTAACCGACACGACGGCTAGGACCATGAGTGAAAAAACCGCCAATCCACTAAGGAGTGCGAACCAGCCCTCCAGCTTCAGAAGCGATCGATCCAGCCTGCTTAGCCAGCTGTTGTCGACCCGAACAGGTCCACTCGTTGTGATGTGTCAGTCACTCCTGAGTAAAATGAGCTCTAGCCGACACGCGGCTAGAGCATTTTGTATCTCATAAGGTCAGTCGGCGCTTACTTTCCAACCATTCGGGTCACAATACTGTAAAGCTCCTTCGCAGGAAGCCCTCTTTTGGTGTTTTCCGCGATCCATGCTTGCGCCGCTGGCCCCGCTACTTTTCCGCGGAAAGCTACTATTTCGGCATCCGAATAAGTAATCGTTTCGATGCCTTTTTCTTTAAGTTTGGGCCCCCAAGCGTCCATAGTCGCACCATTATACGTCTTAATGTAATGATCCAGTGCTTCGTCAATCGAATTCATCAGCGCGGCTTTGTGAGGGTTAGGGAGTTTGTTTAACGCCTCCGTGTTCGCTACTACGGGGCAATTGACGGTGCCCGGGTTCAGGTTGGTTGTCCACCATTTCCCGGTCTGAACCGTGCCGAAGGCCATGTGGGCGTGCGGGGCAAACGCAACCGCCTTTACAACGCCGCTATCAAGTGCCTGTCGCACCTCCGTCGCTGTCATTGAGGTCGGAACCGCCCCAACGGCCTTCATGGCTTTGCCTATTCCGCCGGTGGCGCGAACCGTCAGCCCTCTATAGTCGGCGAGGGTTTTTGGCGCTTTGCCAACGCCAACAATGTTGTACTGCGGCAGCGGTGTCGGCATCAGGAGCGTCGCGTTCCACCGCGCGAGATCTTTTTGAACTGCCGGATGTTTATAGACGGCCTGCGAGATTTTGCGCTCTTCCTCAAGCGAGCTTACCCCCAGAAAGGGGAGCTCTAATACCGTAATCGTAGGGTTTTTGTCGCGGTGATAGCCCGCGCAAAACTGCGCCATTTCAAACGCACCAATGGAAATGCCATCCAAGTTTTCCTTGTTTTTAGATAGCCCGCCATAAGAAATTTTAAGCACGAACTCCCCGTTTGTCTTGGCTTTGACCAGCTCAGCCAGTTTCTCGACATGTTCCGTAAACGCGCGCCGTTTTCCCCACAATGAGACGTTCCACTCCGTCGCTGCGACGGCCTCTGTGCCGACGGAGAGAGTGAAGGCCGCACATAGGATAGCAGCTGTCATAGATTGTTTCATGAAATCCTCTGATAGTAGTTTGATGACCTAAAAACATCTTACGTTTCTAGCCTTAAATAAGTTCACACTATAGGGTCACACCCGGGTCAACGATAGTGGCATATTTGTCGTCCAGGACCGCCACAGCGATCAGAGGATCCGGCATTCGCCTCTCAGAGCGGAAACACCATCATCTATCGAATGTGACGGGCAAAAATCTGGACTACCGCTCTCTGCGACGCAAACCAGGTGGAATGTGTTAGGTTGGCATCGACTTACCAATCGTTTTAAGTAAAAACTGTTAATAAAGTGCCGTCTAAGAAGGTGGCTTTGTACGTAGCACTCGATGGGATCAATCCATCAAACTAGGGATTTACATTGCACATGGAACGCATTGGATTAATTGGGATGGGGTTAATGGGGCAGGCTTTCATCAAAAATCTTCATGAGTCGAATTTTATAGTTCAAGGCTATGACATTAATGCACATCGCATGGACCAACTCGCTGAGGCTGGTGGCACCCCCGTTGATACGCCGGCGGCGGTGGCTCATGACGTCAAATGCGTGATCATCTCACTGCCTACAAGCGAAATCACCCAAGAGGTGCTGTTGGGTGCTGGCGACGTAGTGGCGGGGAGCGCAGAGGGATTATATATTTGTGACACCACGACGTCGCTCCCGGAAGATTCAGAGGCACACCATAATCTCCTAAAAAAACATGGCATTCACTATCTTGATAGTGCTGTCAGCGGGACGAGCGTCATGGCCAATGACGGTGATTTGGTCGTGATTTCTGGTGGCGACGAGGGAGATTTTAGGGCGTGTCAACGTTATTTCGAGGGTTTCTCACGCGCAGCCTATTACCTTGGTCCAGCGGGATCTGGTGCGCGCACGAAACTTATCATTAATCTTATCCTGGCGGGAAACCGGCTCGCGTTGGCAGAAGGTCTCGTAATGGCCGAGAAAATAGGCCTTGAAGCGGGTAATTTGTTGGATGTTCTGCAGGATAGTGCGTGCAGCTCAAAGACCATGGCGGACAAGGGACCTAAAATGATTAATGCGGACTACTCGAAGCAAGGTCAGGTTAAGTGGAGCCTCAAAGACTCCCGGTTGATGATGGGAATGGGTCAAAAGGTTGGCGCGCCGACAATGATGATTCAGGTCTATAACCAGATTATGCAGGCAGCCTATGAAAACGGGTACGGCGAGAGTGATACCGTCGCTTTTTTTGAAATTCTGCGGGGCATGGCCGGGCTGGATGAACGCCAGCCCTAACCGTCAGCCCAAACTGCTCTCATCGGCTACAATCCCTACGTTGGTAGGAGGGGGCAGGTATATATAGCTAGAGGCGGAAATTTTAATACCTTATAGTCATGTCGGAATGGGCGCGCCGCGTTATTAAAGCAGGGTCAATCTATGCCAACAGCCACAGTTGGAAAAAACGAAATTCACTATGAGCAGGCGGGCGAGGGCAGAGACTTGGGGTTGTTGCCCACGCGGCTGGCGGAAATGGATGTGTATGACGAGATTATTTATGACTTGGAGCGCGTTGGGCGCTTAACGCGATTTAATTCCCCGGGATTTGGCGCATCAATAGGCCCGACGGATCAGCGGGTTGAGACTTATTCCAAAATCATCGTCGTTGCCGCGGCGGCCCTGGGCTTCTCAGAGTATACCAATCTTGCCGCTAATGGATTTGGCGGATTTGTGACCGGCACGTTGGCCATCCACCATGAGCAAAGATTTGATAAACTCATCTTGGTGCACGCGGGGCCAAGCATTCCGGGGTCACGATTAATTGAACTACTGGAAATTTTGTAATGTCCCCAACTCTAAGGCCCGGCTCAGTTTTTACCCGCGATCAAACCTCTCCTGAATGTAGAGGAAAAATAGGTCGGATTATCCTGTAAAGGACACGCTCAATTTATTAAATGGCGTGAGACGACGCCAAGATCTGAGGATGCACAATGCCCGATGACGCCTATCAAAAAGGTAACCAGCCACTGCACATCACGATTTCCTTCGACTACCTTGTGAATGTCGACGGTGAGGCCGCTGATCACGAGGTTTGGAGGCAAAACCTTGCATTCCGACTGGGGCACGATGACGCGGAAATTCCGTTTAGTGAAAAGGTGCTGGCGGCGCTTAAAAGCGAAATCTTGGAGGTCTTGCCGAGGAACGTCAATATAAATCGAGTCGGAGGCGAACTATCGCTTAACTCCGAAAAGATAAAAAACTTTTGACAGGTAGGACTCAGAAAGGCCCAGATTGCAACGGGAGTGGAGCCGGCCTACACACGATATCCGCGTCTCGGGTCATTTGATCAAAGGCCGTCGCGTGCCCCTTACTGTCACCAACTCTCGTGCCCAGCATAAACCACAAACCATTACCATTTCACTACAAGGTTGGGGCGTTCAAGAGTCGCGATATCACACTCTGCCAACTGCAAATCTACCGGGGACAATTAGCTGGTGATATCCAGAATGTTTTCGTTCGCCAGTTTGTTCATGCCAGAACTCTAAACTTACTAGCTGAGGACTATAAGCCGTCCGATAGGTTTATGTGGGCAAACATTGTTTCATTGCGTCGAGACGATAGTGGAGCGGTGTTTTTTCTTATTGGCTTCTTTCTATGTCTGCGATTGCAACGTCAGTTTTATGTTTTGTTTCGCTAAATCTTGCCCGCAGTTTTGCGGTTTTTGTATGGGTCGTTGACAGTCACTGCTCCGCTTTAAAATTTACATTACGGTGGGAGACACTCCTCGCTAGGCATATGGCTTGGGCCATGGATGATCTCTTCCTATGCTCCCTCATTCGGGACGTCGGGAGCGCGGGAGCGACTGCGATATAAGACATCCACCAATATCATGTGGGGCACGGTGAGCGCGGCGAGGCCAACGAATATGACCCGGATGAGGGCGACGTCCGCCGACAAGTATGCCATACCGATCCAAATCACCACAGCCCCAAGGA
>MDTB01009426.1_pt1 | contig 12581 bp, 15 predicted proteins | sample 811161 | NCBI WGS metagenome assembly MDTB01 (sample SAMN05326650, study PRJNA326480) | marine metagenome | isolation source: seawater | place: Mediterranean Sea | collected 2009 | reverse complement strand
TTCTCTTGAACTTGCAACCGCTTCGAAAAAGCGTCAACCAACCGCGCTATTTTAGAAATACCAACTACTCGACCTCGAGGAATATATGATATGTGCGCTTTGCCAATTATTGGGGCTAGATGATGTTCGCAGAAACTTTCAAACCTGACATCTTTTAAAGTTACCATTTCAGAATAACCCGCCACTTCCTCAAAGGTTTTATTTAAGATATTTTCTGGATTCAAATTATAGCCTGCGAACCATTCCTTGTAAGCGCGAACTACTCTAGACGGCGTCTCCAATAAACCTTCACGTGTTGGGTCATCCCCAGCCCATTTCAATAGCGTTCTCACTGCCTCCTCGGCCTCTTCCGCGGTGGGCCTGGACCCTAAATCATTCTTATTACCAGCTTCTGTTTTTGAATTAAGAAAATTCATATACTTATCCCATAGTTAGTTAAAACTTTTTCGAACAAATTATTTTATCGTGATTGAATCATAGTTACCGTTTCAAATGTTTCGTTTTGTTTAGATAAATCACCTCGATGATAAGTAAAACATTTTTCTCAATTATTTACTAAATGATATAGCAATCTTCCTCAAGGGACATAATAAATTAATAACAATAGAGGATAATATGACACAAGATCTGAAAAGTAAGGGGTGGTCCTCGATAACTCCTACACATTAACAAGATTTTCATCAGCGTTTCTTTAAATAATTTTGTATAAATTGAATTCTTACAATTTATAAGTTAAAACGAATGCATAGACTTGGATCAAATATATTCTGCACAGGAGTCAAAATTGAAGAAGCCTCTAGACTTGTATTACTGGCCAACACCGAATGGTTGGAAAGTAAGCATTGCGCTTGAAGAAATGAGGCTTCCCTATCGGACAGTAGCAGTAAATATAAATAGAGGCGATCAATTCGAGGAATCATTTTTAAAAATATGCCCCAATAATCGAATACCGGCGATAAAGGATTATAACGGTCCGGGAAACAAAGAAATTTGCCTTTTTGAAAGTGGCGCCATCTTACATTATCTGGCGTTAAAAACTGGTTCATTTATCGGAGATAGTGATAGTGACTATCATGAAACCATGAAATGGTTAATGTGGCAAATGGGGGGGCTGGGACCTATGGCGGGCCAAGCACATCACTTTCTAATTTACGCACCAAATATGGATCCACCTGCCGATCTTCCTTACGCTAGAGAACGTTACAAAGAAGAAGTAAAACGTCTGTATACAGTTCTGGATAAAAATTTGAAGACTCGGGACTTTGTGGCCGGTCCATTCTTTTCCATAGCAGATATGGCAATTTGGCCGTGGGCTAGCCTGTGGAGAAGACAAAACCAAGATATAAATCGGTTCTTGAACGTTAAAAAGTGGTTAGACCGTTGCAAAAGTAGGCCTGGTGTGCAACACGGTCGGAAACTTCTGCAACAGGAAAGATCCAAAATAGAGGACGACAGAGAAGCACAAAATATATTATTTAAGAAAAGTTATTAATGACGACATATTTAAAGTTTGTCCCAATTGACGAAGCTGACCAACTTTAATATAGTATGATCCAAGCTGAGAGTAACCTGATTTCAATAGATTACCTTGAGGCAAATCTGCTCATTCCCTAATCAAAGAAAAGTAAGAAAAAATGCAAAAAATTATCAAATCAGAGAAAGAATGGAGAGAAAACCTATCTGACTTAGCGTTTCAAGTAACACGAAAATCGGCAACTGAAAAACCCTTCATTGATCACGGTTTCCCTGATTTGCCAGGACAATTTGCATGCATTTGTTGTGATGCACCCCTTTTTGACTCTGAAACTAAATTTAATAGTGGCTCAGGTTGGCCAAGTTTTTTCGACTCAATTAGTCATAATGCAATAACAAAAAAACAAGATAACAGTTTTTCAATGAATCGAACTGAAGTATCCTGCAGTAAGTGTGACGCTCACTTAGGACATGTATTCCCCGATGGACCAAAACCAACAGGTTTGCGCTATTGTATCAACGGCGTTGCTCTAAATTTTTTAAAAAAATAAATTGGTCAATTCAGAAATTGTTCTGAGCTGAAATTACCAATGTTACCAAACATTTGTTGCCAAAAAGTCAATTGCCGGCCCTCCGAGATAACAATTTTCTCTTCTAAATCAAAAGGTTTGGAGACTGAGTCTACAGAAGTTTCTATACTTGAAAGTATATTAGACTTATCAAATTTTAATTCAACAATTTCACGTTTCTTGATACGCGGTTTCAAAAAAGCAACAGTTTCCACTTTTTGCTGAATATAAAATATAGTCTCAGAGGCGTCGACCCTGTAACTCAGTGGCTCTCCGAGAATTTTAACTACGTAAGCCTTGGTCGAAACACCAATCTGAAGTTTCTTCAACTCCGACTCTAGAGGAACATAACCAGATACCTTTTCAATTGGTGCACAGGCCGAAATAATTAGGCTAATAATGACTGCACAAATCATTAAAATGGATCTCATCAAGGCCTCAATTTATATGGTAAGCAGTTTTGCTGCGTGACACGAACGTGGAATATATAGTAACATCTTTACTGAGGTGATCAAGCATTGATAATAATCCTTTTTTCAATTGAAAGAAATATACAAAAAAATGACATTAAATAATCCGATTCAGATTGTTATTCCGCTATCAATTTTTCAAAGAACTCGTCAATACAAATTCCACCATAACAGTTCTAATGAAGAGTTGTTACAATTGACGAGCATTCTTAAATTGGAAGAGCTAAAAAGTTTTTCATTCAAAGGAATGCTAATCGAGACGAGTAAGAAAGATTATACATTGAAAGCGAACCTGAAAGCCACACTTGTACAAAACTGTATAGTGAGTTTACACCCAGTTATCACAAAAATAGAAAACGAAATAAGCCGTTTTTACTCAGTGGAAGAGTGCAAAAATAAAATCAAAAACATTTCTGTAAATTATGAAAGTATAGAAATTGACCAGATTCAAAGAGAAGTAAATATTGGCGAAGTCATGCTTGAAGCATTAAGTTTAGAAATTCCTCTATATCCAAAAAAAGGCAAGATAAAATTTGAAGGAATTAGTATTACAGAGTCAGGTATGCAGCCACTTGACAAGACCTTTAATAATCCTTTTAAATCATTGAAAAAATTGCGCTAAGCTATTTATTTTGATAAGATTGCACAAAAGACTTGCAGATCAAGGTATTTTGTTTATGGTGTGCGCACTTTAGGGAAGGCGTTTGAATAATTTTTTTCAAATGTCCAAAAAACGTAAAATCTTAATATAGAGTATAAAACGATATATTATTAGCACTTTCTACGAGGTTTCAAATGGCTGTTCCAAAGAGTAAAATAACAAAATCTAAGCGTGGAATGCGGAGAGCTCATGACGCATTAAAAAGCGTTAATACAGCCGAGTGCACTAATTGCGGGGAATTGAAATTACCCCATCACGTTTGCGACTCATGCGGTTACTATGGACATGGGAATTCGTTAAAAGAAATTGTTATCAAAAATGACGATATCGATGTTGATGAGGAAGCAGCATAGTTTGAACTATGGTGTTTACGGATGTCCAGTTAATTGATCAAACAAACTTATATAAATGACGGTACCATTATATCCATAGATGCTATGGGTGGAGATCAAGGCGTCGGTGCTATCATTGGGGGTATTGCTCGTTCTTTATCAGGTAAAAATAACCTTCAATTTTTGATCCATGGAAATAAACAACAACTAGATGAAAAAATAAAAAATTATCCAAAAATATTGAACGTGTGTTCTATTATTCCATGCGATAGTATCGTCGCAATGGATGAAAAGCCTTCTTCAGCGCTTCGAACTGGCAAGGGCTCAAGTATGTGGAGCTCAATAAATTCAGTTTCTACAGGAAAAGCAGACATTGCACTTTCGTGCGGAAATACTGGAGCACTAATGGCCATGTCCATGATGCAACTCAGGAAAGCTCCTGGCGTAAATAGACCCGCCATAGCCGTACTTTGGCCTTCAACTAATTCAAGAGGTTTTAATATTGTTCTAGACGCAGGTGCAGATATAAAGGCTGATAGTCATGACTTACTCCAATACACCCTAATGGGCACCGCCTACGCTAAAAATGGTTTTTCTATTAATAAACCAAGAGTAGGATTGTTGAACGTAGGAACGGAATTACATAAAGGAGGAAATGAGTTACATGAAGCCTCGCTCCTGATCTCCGAAGCAGAAAAAAATACTAAAACCTTCGAGTTTCTGGGATATGTTGAAGGAGGAGACTTACCATCATCAAAAGTAGACGTAATTATCACCGATGGATTCACAGGAAACGTAGCGTTAAAGACAGGCGAAGGAACAGCATCGCTGATAAAATATTTTTTAAAAGAATCGTTTAACCAATCAGTAATGGCAAAGTTAGGTTCTATTCTTTGTTTTTCAGCTTTAAACAAATTGAAGCAAAAAATTGATCCCCGAAACGTAAATGGAGGCATCTTTCTGGGCCTCAACGGCATTGTTATTAAATCACATGGAAGTGCCGATGAAATAGGCGTGGCCGCTGCCATAAATTTGGCTTTTCAGCTTGAAAATGCTGGGTTTTCGCAAAAACTTATAGCTCAATTCGCAAAAACCTCCGACTCATAAAGATATTTCTCTTTTATTTAGGAATTAATAAACATACTAGTTTAATCATAATCATCTTTGCAAAAAAATTATTTCTTATTATTGACTCACAAATAGTTGCTCTTTTATTATAAAATAAAAAATTAAAAGGACAACTAATATGGCAAATTCTACTCTTACTCGAATGCATTTAAGTGAAGCAGTTTTTAGCGAAGTTGGGTTATCCAGATACGAGTCCTCGCAATTAGTTGAAGCAGTGTTAGACCATATATCCGCTGCATTGATAAGAAATGAAGTAGTAAAAATCTCATCCTTCGGAACATTTTCAACGCGTAAAAAGAGTCCTAGAATCGGACGCAATCCAAAAACTGGTGCCGAGGCTGAAATAACTGAACGAAGAGTCATAACTTTTAGGCCATCGCAATTGATGAAAGAACGAGTTAATATTGGCAATAAATAAAGTTAGTAATTATAAATGAATAGCAATAAATCAGATAAAGCCTTCAGAACGATCACTGAAGTAGCGGAAATTCTTGGACTTCCGGCTCACGTGCTAAGATTTTGGGAAAGCAAATTTAAGTATATAAAGCCAATGAAACGAGGAGGTGGCAGAAGGTATTATAGGCCTGAAGATATTCACTTGTTACTCGGTATAAAGCATTTACTGTATACTGAGGGTCTCACTATTAAAGGTTCTCAAAAAATTATTCAAAGTCGCGGAGTAAAGTTAATTGCAAAGATGGGTCTAGAAAAAATTTCTGAGAATTATCAAGGATCAAATGAATTAAAAAATCAAAATCAAGCAACAGAAAAGAAAGAAAAACTGAGATCCTTTAGTTTACAAAATCAAACAATCGTTCACGGTATAGAAGCTGAAGTATTAAAAAATTTATTAGAAAACCTTAGAAAAATTCGAGATAGAATAAAAAACCGGTGCGAGAGAAAGGTTGTTGCATAGCTGGGAAAGAATCAATAGAACAATTAATTCACGGGCTATGGCGCAGTTTGGTAGCGCGTTCGTCTGGGGGACGAAAGGTCGTGAGTTCGAATCTCGCTAGCCCGACCAAACCAGTACCCAAGGAAGAGATACGAAGAAATGACTTTCAAACCGAAGGGCGTGCTCCCATATCAGGCAATAAATGATTTAATAGATCGCAACAAAATATGGGCTATTTCTTCTATCGAAAAAAATCAAGTGCAACCTTCCAGCCTCGACTTACGATTATCTAAAAAAGCATGGAGACTTCAGGCGTCTTTTCTGCCGGGGAGGCACCATATTGTCACTGATCAACTTGCCGAATTAGCTATGCATGAAATAGACCTTGCATCCGGTTCAATTTTTGAAAAAAACTGCGTCTACTTGGTCTTGTTACAAGAGTCTGTTTCACTGCCAAAGGACATAAGCGCTATTTCTAATGCAAAAAGTTCAATTGGAAGATTAGATTTACTTACAAGATTGATAACAGATTTTGGAACTGAATTTGATCGAATTCCTAATGAATATTCAGGTCCTATTTATGCAGAAGTAAGCCCCAGATCATTTTCAGTTCTTGTTAAGGAGGGCACGAGGCTCAATCAGATTAGGTTTCGACGTGGGAAGGTTATAGTTGATGATAAGGACCTAATGAAGTTGAACAAAGAAAAAGGACTTATTGGTCAGGATTCTATTGTTGACGCAGGTATAAGTTTCTCAGTAGATCTTCAAAAGAATCCAAATCAACCCACTGGTTACAAAGCAAAACCGAATGCACCATTGATTGATTTAGAAAAAATCAATTTTTACCAAATAAGCGACTTTTGGGATCCCGTAGAGATAAAAGCTGGATATTTAATCCTAGATCCAGGAGCATTTTATATTTTGATGAGTAAAGAAACGGTTACGATACCACCTGATTTTGCTGCTGAGATGACACCGTATTTAGCTATGGTTGGCGAATTTAGGGTACACTATGCTGGTTTTTTCGATCCAGGCTTTGGTTTTTCCAAGGGTAGTAATACCAATTCTAGAGGAGTCTTAGAGATAAGATGCTACGAAGCGCCCTTTACACTGCGGAATGGTCAAATTATTGGCAGACTTGTATATGAACGGATGGCCGAAGCACCTGAAATCCTTTACGGGGAAGATTTAAAATCAAATTACCAAGGCCAGAAACTTAAACTTTCCAAACATTTTGTAAATGAAATCAATTAGAAATCGTTTCCGTGTTAGTGCTATCATTGCACGATTTTTCTGAGGAGATAGAGCGTCGATCAAGCAAACCACTTTCCCTCAATTCATTGATACCAGGTAAATCCTGAGCAGACTGCAATCCAAAATGGTCAAGAAATAGTTGCGTTACAATAAAAGTTATAGGTCGTCCAGGTGTTGAGCGTCTAGGACCTAGCGTTATCCATCCAATCTCTATTAAAAGGTCCAAAGTACCAGTTGAGACAGAAACACCTCTGATTTCCTCTATCTCACTACGGGTCGAAGACTTATGATAGGCTATTATTGCTAAAACTTCCAATGCAGCCTTGGAGAGTTTCCTCTTCTCAACAACATGGCTTTGCAGTAAATAACTTAAATCAGTTGCAGTTCTGAACGTATAACTATCCATAATCTTTACTATTTTAAAACCTCTATTCTCATATTTTTTTTGCAGAGACTCCAGTGCCTGTCTAGTGTCAGTACCATCCGGTAACCGTGTGGCAATTTCTTTTATGCTGATCGGTGCTGTACTTGCAAATAGAATAGCTTCAATCATTCTTTCTATTTCCACGTCAAACGTAGTTGATATCGTTTCTTGAGCTGAGTCTATGGTGTCTTTCAAATAAATATTCATTTCGAGTTCCCTGTACTAAAATTTATCAGATTTACGCAAAAATACCGGTTCAAATATACCAGTTTGCATTATCTCAATTCTTTTTAACCTTGCCTGTTCTAAACAAACAGCGAAATTTGTGGCGATAGCTGCTCGCCGCTGCTGTGACACACGCCTCCAGGCCTTAGGAACAAACATTTCCAGTTTCTGCCAATCAACAGACGTACGCAACTTTTCATTTAAAATCTGTAAAGCGTTCTGCGGCATGAAGACAAATGCTCTTTTAAGATACATCGGTTTGAAATCTTCTTTTGTCCTCAAACTAGCATAAGCTTGTAAAACGTCCATTAAAGAAGCTGTGTGAACGATCTTTTTACTTCTCGTAAAAACATCATTCTGTCCTCTTTTAAAAAAATCTCTATCTAATTGATCACTCGCCATTAATCTTATAGAAGCGCGTCTCATCGCATCGAGCTTCATTAGTTGAAACTTCAGATTTTGAGCAAGTTCATCTGAACTATTGTTCTCATCAATTTGTTGACAAGGTAGAAGTAATTCGGATTTTAAAAAAACCAACCAAGAGGCCATGATCAAATAATCAGCGGCAAGTTCAATTTTCAGTGTTTTTGCGCGTGAAATGAAAGTCAAATATTGATCACAAAGATCCACCAATGAAATTTTCCTTAAATCTACTTTTTGCGTCCGCGAGAGATTTAAGAGTAAATCCAAAGGACCTTCAAACCCTTGTAAATCCAAAACAAATGCTTTTGCATTATTGTGCATTGCATCCTTATCAACGATAGTAAAATGATTTAAATTCATTGCGTACCAACCGCGGGAATACATGTTTCTCCTCTTTCAATTAGCCGAGCGCACATATCCTGAGCTAATGCAATTGAATTGAAACCTACTACTCGCAACCTATAAAGTTCCTCATTCGACTTGCTCACCTTGACAACCTGGTGATTATAATTTTCTAACAAATCAGAATTGACTTGCTGCAATAAAAACCAGTGGGCATTTGCTTTATCCGCGGTGCTATATGAAGCTATATGAAGTTCTATACTATCATCCAACGGTTTTTCTTTCTGATTATCTAAACCTAACAAACCCTCTAAAGCCGTCGTGATAGCTTCTGCTATATCTTTGTCCTGATACCCAGAGGGTATCATAACTGGTATAACTTCATTGTCGGTCAGATTCTCGTCAAATGGTGCCAAATTTATTTGGGTATTGTTAGAATTTGGCTTCCCTTCATCCAAAACATTATTAACTGAAAGACCTTTAAATTTGATCTCTTGACCCCCAACTTTATCTGGTTTTATTCTAATATCATTTTGCAAAGCTAAAATTACAGGCAAGTCCTCGATATCTCGCTCGTACAAGTCCATAGTCCACTGTACAATTAATCCTACCGTAAAAATCGAAAAAAGTGCACCTGAAATTCTAATTATTCTCACTATAGGCTACTCTCTCTTTTAAATTAGTTCAAACCTGCGTTTTGTGAATAATCTTTAGGTCTATAATCCTAGAAATAAATCACCATGTAGTAGTTACCGAAGTATTAAACCCAAAATATGTACTTTTTACATTTTTGTCAAAGGTGAAACGCCTAAAATATTCAGTCCGATGCGAATAACATTTTGAACTGCAGTTACTAGCGCTAACCGAGCCTGCGTAGTACTTATATTTTCGTTTAATACTCTGAGATCACTATCGATCTTTCCAGCGTGTTGAAAACTATGCATGTCGGCAGCCAATTCATACAAATAAAATACTATTCGATGCGGTTCATGAGATACACCAGATAAATCAATAACTCTCGGCCACTCACATATTTTTAGTATTATCCCTCGTTCATGTTCTGTTGATAATAAACTAAGATCTAAATCTTGAAGATTTGCCGGCGTAAAACTGATATTATTTTCGTGCGCTTTCTTAAGAATTGACTCACACCTTGCATGGGCATACTGAACATAAAATACTGGATTGTCTTTTGACTGATCCAAAGCATTATCGAAATCAAAATCTAACTGAGCATCATTTTTTCGGGTTAACATCAAAAACCTTACCACGTCCTTACCAACCTCAGATATCATTTCATTAAGAGTAACGAAATTTCCCGTCCTTTTAGACATTTTGTATTGAGAGCCGTTCTTGTAAAGACGGACCAACTGACACAATTTTATATCTAAATTTACCTTCCCGTCTGAAAGGGCACTAACTACAGCCTTCATTCTTTTGACATATCCACTGTGGTCCGCACCAAAAATGTCAATTAATTCATGATATCCTCTTTGTATTTTATCAAAATGATAAGCGACATCCGGCGCAAAGTAAGTCCAGCTTCCGTCAGATTTTTTTAATGGTCGGTCAACATCATCCCCAAATGATGTTGACTTAAATAGTGTCTGCTCTCTACCTTCATAATTTTCAATGATCTTACCTTTTGGAGGCGGAAGCACACCGTCAAATATTAAATTTTTTGAGTTTAACGAGTCTATAGCTTTTTCAATTTTACCAGACTCATACAGGTGTTTCTCTGAGTAATAGTTATCCATATTTACGCCTAACAATGCCAAATCCTGTTTAATTAGTTTTAGCATTGCATCAGCAGCAAATTTCCTAACTTTTACTATCCACTCTTTTTCGGGCAAATCTAATAATGAATCTTTAAAGGAATCTTTTAAACCTTTAGCAACATCAATTAAATATTCTCCCGGATATTCTTCACCACTAAAGTCTACTTTGCTTCCATGCAACTCCAAGTATCTTAAGTATACTGATCTAGCAAGAGCGTCCATTTGACTTCCAGCATCATTAACGTAGTATTCACGTGTTACTTGAAAGCCGATGAACTCCAATAAATTAGCTAGCGCATCACCAAAAACTGCTCCCCTGGTATGACCGACGTGTAATGGTCCGGTAGGGTTAGCAGATACATATTCAATGTTTACTTTTTTTCCTTCACCAATTTTACTAGACCCAAAAAGCGCACCGTTACTAAGCGCAAAGGTCAAAATACTATGCCAAACCGCCGATTTAAGTTTTAAATTTAAAAACCCTGGTTTTACGACATTTATCGATTTTATCCGTCGATCAGAATTCAATTTAGCTTCTATAAACTTTGCAACAACCAATGGATCTTGTTTAGCCTGTTTTGCCACTACCATTGCAGCGTTCGTTGCAAGTTCACCATAGGATCGATCCCGTGGTGGTTCGACTATTACGCTGTCAAAAGAAATGCTGTCGGCTAATTGCCACTCTCTCTTGATATCATAGAGTATAGCTATAATATCTTTTCTTACGTCACTATATATATTCATTAGCGTTTTTAAACCTATTGAAATACGTTAAGGAACTTTCGTCGTTCCGTATGCACATAAATGTTCATGCTCATGTTAAAATCAAGTCATAAAAATATCATTATCTGTTAATTTTCGATACTCCATTAAAGCATACTGATCAGTCATGCCAGCAATATAATCACAAATTAGCCGCGCGCGCTCAATTTCACCCAATGATTTAGCCACATTACCCCAATCCGCAGGCAAAATATCTGGCTGCGCAAAAAACATTGAGAACAAGCCCTGAACTACTCTGAATGCTTTGAAGCGCAACCGATTTACCTTCCAGTGCCGATACATTTTTTCGAAAAGAAATTCTCTAATTTTAAAAAGCTCTCTTGAAAACCCATCCGAAAATCCAATCAGCTTCTGATGATGGTCTCGGACTGCGTCTGCATCGACAAAATAAGAATCACTAAGGTTTTTTTTACTCTCCAAAAGTACATCTTCTACCATAATAGCAAAAACTCTCCTAAGTGCTTCATGACACTTTCGCGGGTAATCAATACTCGGATGTGACTTATCAACTTCCCGCAAGCAATTTCCCACAATCGGTAAATCATACAAATCACCAACGTCAAAAAGACCTGCCCGCAATCCATCCGATAGATCATGGTTATTGTATGCGATATCATCAGATACCGCCGCAACTTGCGCTTCACAACTTGCAAACTTATCAAATTCTAATTCATGTAACAAATTGTATTCACTTAAGTAATAATTTATTGGACCCGTCAATGGTCCATTATGTTTTGCTATCCCCTCAAGCGTCTCCCAAGTAAGGTTGAGACCATCAAAACTAGCATAATTTTTTTCAAGTTTTGTCACAATTTTTATTGCTTGGGCGTTGTGATCAAAACCACCAAATTCATGCATGGATAAATTTAACGCTTCCTCACCAGTGTGACCAAACGGGGTATGACCAAGATCGTGAGCCAAAGAAATCGCTTCTGTCAAATCAATATTCAAACCGAGAGCTGCAGAAATAGTTCGCGCAATTTGTCCAACCTCGATGGAATGAGTTAATCGAGTTCTGAAATAATCACTTTCATGCGCTACGAAAACCTGTGTTTTATGTTTTAATCGTCTAAATGCGTCTGAATGAATTATCCGATCACGATCTCTTTGGTAACTCGATCGATGATCAACATCTTCTTCTCTAAACAAACGTCCCTTTGAATTTTCGGGCTGAATGGCATAGCTGTTATGCAAATCCGACCTCCATACTTGCAAAAAAAAAATAAAGTTCTATTGTTGCTACTATAATACAATTTAACGCGGTCTAAAAGATGGAATTAAAGTTACCTCCAAAAGTAACTGATAGAGCATTTTCAAGAATACTCGAGATAGGTCAGTCAAAGTGCCTGAGAGTAGCGGTCGAGGGCGGAGGTTGTTCAGGCTTTCAATATGATATCAAATTAGAAGAAAAAGAAGCTGAAAACGATACAGTTTTTAATAAAAATGGGGCAAAAGTAGTAATAGACGCAGTTTCACTTGAATTCTTGGCTGGTGCAACAATCGATTTCAGCGAAGAAATAATTGGTGCTAAATTTGTAATACAAAACCCAAACGCAACGTCATCTTGTGGTTGCGGGACTAGCTTTTCAATTTGAGCCAATTTTACCTGAAAGAGTAAATCCTATTGAAAATAACTAGTTTTAACGTCAATGGTATAAAGGCTAGAATTTCGACAGTTCTTAGGTGGTTACAAGAGGCAAAACCAGACGTAGTTGTCTTGCAAGAAATTAAGTCAACTAGCGAAATGTTTCCAAAAAATGAGATAGAGGATCTAGGTTACAACGTAGCGCTGAATGGGCAAAAAGGGTTTAATGGCGTTGCGAT
>MDTB01192865.1_pt1 | contig 12582 bp, 16 predicted proteins | sample 811161 | NCBI WGS metagenome assembly MDTB01 (sample SAMN05326650, study PRJNA326480) | marine metagenome | isolation source: seawater | place: Mediterranean Sea | collected 2009 | reverse complement strand
TCTTTGCCGCTTTAACTTTAGTTTCGTTATCAGGGGCTATACTTCCATCTGGCATTAAAAGAGAATTTTCAAAACCAACTCTAATTTTGCCACCAAGTTTAATTGCTGTTTTGAGACAGGGGATTTCCTCTTTTGAAAAAGCACATACCGCCCAATCTACGATTAAATTGTGATCTTTAAGTTTTTTTAAAAAAAATGTAATTTTTTCAGGATCACTTACTTTGCCTGAGTAGTGACCTATAGTGAACATGCACCAAACTCTTGTATCTAAAAGTTTTGATTTTTTTAAAACATCTGAAAGAAGATCTAAATCCTCTGGCTCATAACATATATGTTGAACTTTTGTGCCTGCTTCATGCAGTTTTTGATAGATCTTGATATCCTCTAATTCAGGTTTTCTTGATGGTATCATTTCCCTGACTGCAATCGATATACCCGGAGGTAACACTTCGTAGGCTAACTTTCGCATTTCAGGTGGAGAATATTTTCCAACAGCTTCCGTTGTAATTTGTAAATGCATTTTAGGAACTTTTTTATGAAGTTCGCTCAATGCTTCCTTGCACAAGCCAGAATCTAGAACATGTTGTCCATTTTCATTTCTAATATGAAAGTGAATAGCGTCCGCTCCGGAGTTGTAACAAGCTTGACCTGTTTTTACAATTTCAGAGATTGTCATTGGAACTTTGGGATGGTCTTTTTTCATGGGTCTTGCTCCATTCGGGGCCACCATCAGACTAGGCAAATGTTTTGGCTTGAAATAATCCAAATTAAAATATTCCCTTGTTAGAAACCCTTAAACTAATATCTTTTAGAACATTAAATTTATTTATATCTTTTAGTATAATTTTTTTTATAGGCTCGGTAATTTTATTAAATTTAAAAAAGTTATTTACAAAATTTATACCCAAACCGAAAAGAAGGTTTTCTGGTTTCCTTTGTTTTAAATATTCATCTATAAATAATGAATCTCTGATTTGAATACCGTTTGTTATGTATTCGTTAATTTTGCTATTTAAATAAAAAATATCTCTCAAAATCAAGTTAAACCCTTGTCCTGCTACTGGGTGAACATTATATGATCCTTCTCCAAGTAATAAAATATTTTTCTTGTTAAAGTTTGATCTGAATTTAAATGATATTGGAAAACAATCCACTTTGGAGATTGTGAAATTACTTTTGAATTTTAGAATTTCCTTAAGTTTCTTGATTATAATAGGAGCAGAGTTTTTGTTTTTAAATCTGCTACTTACACTCCACACGAGAGAGAATTTATTTTTGTTCAAAGGAAGTATGGCCATTGGTCCTTCTTTTAAGAAAAATTGCTTTGCATTTAATATATTTGAATTATGGTTCACAATTGATGTGAAGGCGATCTCATCTGCTTTTCTCTCAATAAATCTATCCCCAAATATATTTTGAATAATTTCTGATTTGCTGCCTGTACAAACAAATATAGCATCATAACTAAAATTTTTATTTGCAAAAAGAACCTTATTTTTTTCAACGTCTATTTTTCTAACTTTTTTATAATATATTTTTAAATTTTTGTACGTATTTATTTTTTTTTGAATTATTTTCTTTAAAATTTCATTTTGAAACAAGAACATTAAATTTTTATCTTTATTTGATAAATTCATAAAGTGCTTAATCTCACTAGAATGTTCTTTGTAAAGATCTATTTCTTTGGATTGAAAAAAAATTTTGGAGTATTTTTTGCCAACAAAATCGATCAAACTTTTATAATTACTTTCAGAAATAGCTGTAGTTCTTATGTCTTTTCTCTTTTTTTTATCAGGAGCTGCAATTAAATGAACATTTAAATTAAGTTTACCAAGAACCAATGCGGTTGTAAGTCCAGTTAGTCCGTTCCCAATTACGCATATTTTTTGCTTAATCATTTTTTTCTCTTATAAATTTAACAATAAAATCTATAGTTTCTGGCTTTGTTTCTGGAAGCACCCCGTGTCCTAAATTAAAAATATATGGATAATTTGAAAAAGTTGAAAGGTATTTCATAATATTCTTTTTCAAATCCTCTATGGGGCCCAATAAAATCTTAGGGTCGAGACCTCCTTGTATCGGTATACCGTTGGCTTTTTCTAAAATCCAGGACGGTTCAATATCGTAGTCAATGCTTATACAGTCTGGTTTAACTATTTTACAAAATTCTTCATATTTCTTATTTATTCCTCTTGGAAAACAAATTATTGGTTGTCCAAGTTTTTTCAATTTTTCAACTAATCTCTGTGTTGGGTCTATGCAGAATTTCTTTATCTTGTTTTCTGGAAGCAAGCCCGCCCAAGAGTCAAATATTTGTATAGTGTCAGCTCCCGCCTCAATCTGTTTTTTTAAATGTAGGTATATAAATTCTTCAATTTTTAGCATAAGTATTAATAGACCTTCCTCGTCATTAAAAAAATTTTTTATATTGAAATTTTTTTTTGGAGACTCTTTATTAATCATATAAACCAAAAGCGTCCACGGTGCTCCAGCAAAACCGATAAGGTTAGTTTTTTTTAGTTTTTTTTTAGTTTCCTCTATTCCTTTGTACACTGGAGAAACACGATTGATAAAATCTTGCTTATTAAAGTTTCCTATTTCTTTAAATTTAATTTCCCCTAAGGAAGGACCAAATCCTTTTTTAAATTCAACCTTTTGGTTTAATCCATATGGTATTATTAAAATATCAGAAAAAATTATTGCAGCATCTAGTTTAAATCTATTTATGGGTTGTAGTGTAATTTCTCTCACTAAGTCTGGGTTTAAACATAACTTGATAAAATCCTTATTTTGACTCCTAATTTTTCTGAATTCAGGTAAATATCTACCAGCTTGTCTCATAAACCAAACAGGCTTACCAGAAGTTTTTTTATTTATTATACAGTCTAATAGTTTACTCATAATATATATTATAAATTTAAATTATAATTGATGTAATAGGTTATGTTAGTTACTATGATTAGCATAATTTGCCATTTATCTACATTTTTATACATTTAGTAGGTTACAAATTACCTGAAATTAAGCGATTATACACAATCTTGAATAAAAGTTATAAAATTATAAACATAGGATAAATTGTTTGTAACTTGTTAATTTAACATGAATAAAAAAGGTAGTTTTATTAATCTATATTTATATCTATTAATTATTATAAATTAATCAACAGAATTAATGACAGGAAAATATCAGATAATTTTAATATCAGACTCAACCGGAGAAACACTCGGAAGAATTTTCCTTGCTATACAATCTCAGTTTGCAACCTTTCAGTATGATAAAAAAGAATATGTTTTTATCAGAACCGAACAACAAATAGACAAGGTTCTCAACGAATATAAAGGAAAAAAAAATACAATTGTTTTATACACAGTCGTAGATACAAAATTAGCTAAATATCTGGCTTCAGAAAGTCTTAAAAGCAACATCCCTTGTTTTGGGGTTTTAGGAAACCTAATTTTAAGTTTCTCTAAATTACTTAATCAAAAAGCCATACACAAACCAAGTGCGCAACACGTTTTGGATGAAGATTATTATAAAAGAATAGAAGCAATACAATTCACAATGTCCCATGATGATGGAAAAAAAACGGAAGATATAAATGAAGCAGATATTATTTTATTAGGTGTAAGTAGAACTAGCAAAACACCAACATCAATCTATTTAGCAAACCGAGGCTATAAAACATTAAATATACCACTAGTTCTCGACCAACAGATACCAACCACACTAAAAAAAAATTTTTCTAAATATTGTGTTGTTGGTCTAATAGCTGATTCAGAGAGATTGTCTGAAATAAGGAAAACGCGAGCTAGCGTAAATCAATCAATAGACTTGAAGGCTTACACAGATATTGAAACGATAAAAATTGAGGTTGAAAATTCAAAAAAAATGTTCAAGCAGTTTAGTTGGCCCACAATAGATGTAACACGAAGATCTGTAGAGGAAACAGCAGCGTCTATAATAAAGATATTTGAAATTAAGAAAAAAAAATGAAAATTATTTTAGCTTCAAAAAGTGGAGTAAGAAAAAAAATTTTAGATGCAAATAATATTGAAAATGAGGTTATTGGATCAAACGTGAACGAAGAAGAAGTAAAAGTTTCTTTGATCGCCGAAGGCGCCACACCAATGCTGATATCAAAAAATCTTGCAGAACTTAAGGCCAACAAAGTAAGCTCGAACAACCCAGACCAGATAGTGCTAGGTGCTGATAGTGTTATAGATTGCGGCGGCAAGTTGATTTCTAAACCAAAAACCAGAGAAGAAGCCCTGAGTATATTAAAAAAACTAAGTGGAAAAAATCACAGTCTTATAAGCTCTGTTTGTATATCAAAAAATGCAGCAATGATTTGGAATTATACTGATACATCATCTCTTACTATGAAAGAGCTTGATGATATTCAATTAAAATCTTATTTAAATAAAATAAAAGATGAAGATTTATTCGCATATGGCGTATATCAAATAGAAGCTGATGGAAAATCGTTATTTTCCAAAATAGAGGGTGATGAAAATTCAATCATGGGACTACCAGTAAAAAAAATTATAGAATACCTGAAAAGTTTAAAATGAAGAAATACTTAGTAATAGGAAATCCAATAGATCATTCGCTATCGCCACTGATACACAACTTCTGGATAAAAAAGTATAATTTAAACGCAACTTATGAAAAACGAAAATTAGAAAAAAATAATATTAAAGATGTCATTAATGATTTAAGGGACAATAAAATCAATGGAATAAATGTGACCGTGCCATTTAAAAATGTTGTTATTCCACATCTGGATGAATTATCTGATGTTGCAAAAGAGACTCGATCAGTAAATACAATTTTAAAAAGTAATAACAAAGTAATCGGTGAAAACACAGATGTATTTGGTTTCTCAGAAGCAATACGGCAGACAAATTTCAATACCAAAAATAAAACAGCATTAATATTAGGTGCTGGCGGAGTATCATCATCTATCATATTGGCATTAAAAGAAATGGGCATATCAGAAATAATTTTATCAAATAGAACTAGACAAAAGGCTGAAATTTTAAAAAATTCTTTTCCATATCTAAAATTGATTGATTGGGGACAAACTGCTAAATTTGACTTAATAGTCAATGCAACGAGTATCGGTATAAAAAACAATGAAGAAATAAAAACAGATTTCACAAAACAAGGAGGCCAACTGTTTTATGATGTGATTTATAATCCTTTGCATACTAATTTTTTAAAAAGGGCTAAAAAATCTGGAGCAGCAATTGAAAATGGGAAAAATATGTTTATTTACCAAGCAATGAAAGCATTCAAAATTTGGCACGGCATTGAACCAGAAATTAACGATGAAATCCGTGATTTAATTAAATGATTAAAATTGGAATAACAGGTTCATTAGCTTCTGGTAAAACTACTGCAGCAAGAATTTTTGCTGGAACAAAGTATCCTTTATTTAATGCAGATAAAGAAGTTCAAAATATTTATAATCAAAAAGATTTTAAGAGTAAAATTTCAAAAAAATTCAAAATCAAAAGTCTGAAAAATATCAAATCTGAAATAAAAAAAATTATTATCAACAATAAAATTTTAATAAAAGATATTGAAAAAATAATTCACCCACTTGTGAGGAAAAAAATTAAAATTTTTATAAAAAAAAACAAAAAAAAGAAACTTATTTTTTTTGAAATACCACTCCTTATCGAGAGTAAACTTATGAAAGATTATGATATAATAATATTTATTAATTCAAAAAAAAATATAAGGCTTAAAAGATATCTAAAAAGGGGTAAAAATAAAGAAATTTTCAATTTGTTAGACAAAAGACAGTTGTTACCAAGTAAAAAAATTAAGTTTTGTGATTATGTTATCAACAACAATAAAGATTTAAAAAAATTGAAAAGAATTATTAAATCTATAAAAAATAAAATATGAATGAAATAATTCTTGATACAGAAACAACAGGTCTCTCAGTAAATGATGATCACAGGATATTAGAAATTGCTTGCATAGAAACTGAAAATCTTATTCCTACAAAAAAAATTTTCTACAAACTTGTAAATCCTGAGAGAAATATATCAGCAGATGCAATTAAGGTTCATGGATACACAAATGAATTTTTAAAAGACAAACAAAAGTTTTCCGATATAGCAAAAGAGTTTCTAGATTTTATTTCAGGAAAAAAATTAATTATACACAACGCGCCTTTTGATATTTCATTTATAAATCATGAGTTAAAGAGGGCAAATTTAGAAACGATTGATACAAAAAAAAATGTAATTGATAGTTTAGAGTTAGCTAGATCAAAATTTCCTGGATCTTCGAACTCTTTGGATAATCTTTGTAAGAAATTTAATATTGATTTATCAAAGAGAACAAAGCATAACGCATTATTAGATTGTGAATTGCTTAGACAAGTTTACATAAATCTTGTCGGAGAAAAAGAGCCGTCTCTTCAATTTAAACAAGAGGATAAAAAACTACATATCCACGGGAACACTAAAAAGCAATATTCAAAAAAAATTATTCAAGCCAAAGAATCAGAAATTAATTTACATAAAGATTTTCTAAAAAATGAGATGAAGAAAAATTTTTTTTAAACTTTCCTATTCTCGTAAAGTTTTTTAAAATCAATTTTCTCGGGTATATTTATTTTATTAAAACCCGAACTTTTGAATAAAAATATTATTACTTCTCTCATATCGGGGTATAGTTTTTCAGGCACACTTATTAGTATAGTCTTTTCCATATCAATTTCATTTCCAATCTCAGTAAATTGAATTATTGATGTAAGTTCCACTTTTACATCCAAATTTCTTTTTGATGTTTTATTAATTGGTATCAATCGCAAATTTACATCTGCTTGAATAATTTTTTCTTTCAGTTTTTTACTTTTAATATCACATACAAAAGTATAATTTTTAATATCTTTTTCTAAAAGAAAATAAGATTTTGCATCATTTATTTTGAAAGAAAGATCTTTTATATATTTTGTTACAATTTCATAATTCATCTTTATCTCTATCTTTTTTTAAAATTTCACCGTCAATATAATCTTTTCTTTCATTAACTGGTTCTCTTTCTTTCTTTATATACGAATTAATTAATTTTTTTCTTGTGTAAGGAATAAGCAAAAGAAAACCCAAGAAGTCCGTCATGAAACCTGGTATAATAAGCAACATTGCTCCAAATGCTATTGATGCTCCAGATATCATTTCATAAATAGGAATTTTATTTTTATATAAATTATTAATACCCGACTTTAAAGTGTTAATCCCCTCAAGTCTTGCAAAATACATACCTATTACTGCTGTCAAAAATATAAGAGTTATAGTGCTCAAAGCACCTATATTTTGTCCTATTTTAATCATCAAAAATATTTCTACTGTAGGAACTGCGATTATAAGTAATAGTACTGTGTTCATTTGACGGTTCCCAAATTATATTATTAATGTATATTTATCAAATAATGAGTAATAATTTTGGATATTTAGATATTATATTGCTGGCTATGATTGCTGGTTTCATAATTTTGAGGCTAAGGAACATACTTGGAAGAAAAACAGGTCATCAAGATAAAGCCTTTTCTGATTTCACTGGAAAAAAGTTTGAGCAGTTTAAAAAAGCTGCAGAAATGAGAGATACAAAACCGAAAAACGAGTTTGATGCCAAAGAAAAAAAACAGTTTTTGAAGGGCGCTGAAATAGCCTACGAAACAATTTTGACCTCTTTCTCAAAAGGAGATAAAGAAAATTTAAAAAGTCTTTTAACAGAAAAAATGCAAAATAACTTTTCTTCAGCTATCGAAGAAAGAAAAGCAAATAAAATTAAATCAGAATTAACTTTTGTTGGAATCAAATCTTCTGCGATTGAAAGTTTTGAAAAATCTGCAGAAGCTTTATATTTTACAGTTAAATTTGTAAGTGAAATAATTTCAGTTCAAAAAGACAAAAATGACAAAGTAGTAGATGGTGATCCAAATAAAATTAAGACAGTAATAGATCATTGGAAGTTCACTAAAAAAATTTCTAGTTCAAGTCCAAACTGGTATCTCGCGGAAATTAGAACTTCTTGATTAAGAATTTCGAAAAAAAAAATTCAGACATTAAAGACTGGGAAGAATTTCTTAAAGAGTCCGGTAAAGTTTACAACAAAGACAAAGTTTATTCAAAGAATATAAGCACCAACAAAAGATTTAGGTTTGACTTTCATGGTTACTCAATTGAAAAAGCAAACTTAACTATAGAAAAAATAATATCTGAATGCTATGAAAACGGTATTATTGAAATCTTAGTAATTACAGGAAAGGGCATACATTCTCAAGATAACAGAAATGTATATAGCTCAGCTGGATACGATAAATTAAAAAACACAATACCTTTATTCATTGAAAATAAACTAGATTTATTATCAAAAATTAAGAGTATTAAAATTGCACCTTCAGAATTAGGTGGTGATGGAGCTTTAATTATTAAACTGAAGAAATCTATAAGATGAACTTTGATAAGTCAGTGTCTTTTACTAGTTCACCTAGATTTTTTCTAACATATTCCTTGTCAATTTTAATTTTTTGACCAGACTTATCTGAGGCAGCAAAACTTATTTCATCAAGAACTTTTTCTATAATTGTATGAAGTCTTCTTGCGCCTATATTTTCCACAGTAGAATTTATCTCCGTAGATAGTTTAGCAAGCATATCTATACCATCATCAGAAAACTCAAGTTCAACGTTTTCTGTTTTAAGTAAGGCTTTGTACTGTTTTATTAAACTATTGTCTGGCTCTTTTAAAATTCTTTTAAAATCTTCTTCCGTAAGCGCCTTTAATTCTACTCTAATAGGAAGACGGCCCTGTAACTCTGGTAAAAGATCTGAAGGTTTTGCAAGTTGAAAAGCTCCTGAAGCAATAAATAAAACATGATCAGTTTTTACTGGTCCATACTTTGTATTAACAGTTGTTCCTTCTATTAAAGGCAGCAAGTCTCTTTGAACCCCTTCTCTAGACACATCCCCGCCTGCTCTATCTGTTCTTGCAGAAACTTTGTCAATTTCATCCAAAAATACTATCCCATTATTTTCTGTAGATTCAATTGCTTCTTTAATTATTTTGTCTTGCTCAATCATTTTGTCAGACTCCTGAGCTATCAAAATTTCATGAGATTCTTTAACGCTCATCTTTTTCTTTTTACCTTTTTGACCCATAGATTTACCAAGCATTTCCCCTAAGTTGACCATTCCTATGTTTGCCCCTGGCATTCCTGGTATTTCAAAGCTTGGCATACCTGATTTAGTTTCATTTACCTCTATTTCAATTTCATTTTTATCTAAATCACCAGAACGAAGTCTTTTTCTAAAACTTTCCCTTGTAGCTAAGCTTGCTTTTTTTCCAACAAGAGCGTCCAGAACTTTTTCTTCTGCAGCCTGCTGTGCTTTTGTATGAACTTCTCTTCTTTTCTTCTCTTTTTCCATTGCAATTGCTATTTCAACCAGATCTCTAATGATTTGTTCAACATCTCTACCTACATACCCAACTTCCGTAAATCTAGTTGCCTCAACCTTAATAAACGGAGCTTGAGCCAATTTAGAAAGTCTTCTAGAAATTTCTGTTTTTCCAACACCCGTTGGTCCAATCATTAAAATATTTTTTGGTAACACTTCCTCTTTCATATCATCTGATAGTGCCTGTCTTCTCCATCTGTTTCTTAATGCAACAGCAACAGCTCTTTTAGCTTCTGTTTGTCCAATTACATATCTGTCTAATTCTGAAACTATTTCTCTAGGTGAAAGTGCGCTAGTTTTTGATGATTTTTTACCTTCATTATCTTTAACGACTTTTAAATTTGGCGCTTTTTGTATCATGATTAAATTTTTTCTACAGTAATATTATTGTTTGTAAATACACAAATTTCTGATGCAACCTTTAGAGATTTTTTTGCAATTTCTTCAGCTGACATCTTGGTTTCGATTAAAACTTTGGCAGCTGCTAAAGCATAATTTCCTCCAGAGCCAATTCCTATTATTCCATCTTCTGGTTCCAGAACATCTCCTGTTCCAGAAATTATAAAACTTTTTTCTTTATCAGCTACCGCCATTAGAGCTTCAAGTCTTCTCAAATACTTGTCTGTTCTCCAATCCTTGGCAAGTTCTACAGCTGCACGGGTTAAATTTCCCGCATGTTTTTCCAATTTTGCTTCTAGTCTTTCAAATAAAGTTAGAGCATCCGCAGTTGACCCCGCAAATCCAGCGATCACATTTCTTTTCTCTATCTTTCTAACTTTTTTAGCCTTGCTCTTTAACACGGTGTTGCCCAAGCTTACTTGCCCGTCTCCAGCAACAATAGTTTGTCCATCCTTTCTTATCAAAACTATAGTAGTTCCGTGCCAGTTTTTGTTTGAATCCATGATTCATATGTGGAGATTTAATTTGAATCTTCAAGACCTGAACTGGGATTTATTGCTAAAATCATAATTTAGCTATATATCTAAGTTTTAATCTCGATAGATATGAGTAGAAAAGCTAAAATTTTAAGAAAAACTAAAGAAACAAATATCGCAGCTGAAGTTAACTTAGATGGTAAAGGTAAATATCAAATAAAGACTAAAATAGGCTTTCTAGATCATATGCTAGAGCAACTATCAAAACATTCTCTCATAGATATTAAATTAATGGCAAAGGGGGATACACATATTGATTTGCATCACACTACAGAAGATTCAGGTATCGTACTTGGTGAAGCAATAAAAAAAGCAGCAGGAAATCGAAAAGGTATTAGAAGATACGCAAGTGCACTTATCCCAATGGATGAAACTTTGACCAGGGTTTCAATGGATATATCAAATAGGCCTTATCTTATTTGGAAGGTAGATCTCAAGGTAGAGAAACTTGGAGAAATGGATACGGAGCTTTTTAAAGAATGGTTTCAAGCATTTTCACAATCAGCCGGTATCACACTGCATGTTCAAAACATTTACGGAGATAATAGTCACCACATAATAGAGTCATGCTTTAAAGCATTAGCTCGATCTTTAAGAGATGCATTAGAGGTTGATAAAAGAATTAAAAACATTCTTCCCTCAACAAAAGGTAAATTGTAAATCTTAAAATGATAGTATTCCCTGCAATAGATATTAAGGGAGGAAAATGCGTCAGACTTTTAAAGGGAAATTTTGAAAATTTAACAGAATATGAAAACTCCCCTTTTGACCAAGCCAATACTTTTTCAAAAATTGGATTTAAAAATTTACATTTAGTTGATTTAGATGGGGCTTTGGAGGGCAAACTAATAAATAAAAATACCATTCAAGGCATTACAAAAATAAATGGTATAAAAATTCAAGTTGGTGGAGGAGTGAGATCGTTAGAACAAATTGATGAATTAATAAAACTTGGTGTTGACAAAGTAATACTTGGAACAAAAGCAATTGAAGACCCGTCTTTTCTGAAAAAAGCATGTATTAAATTTGATAATAAAATAGTTGTTGCAATAGATGTAAGAAATGGTTTCATAGCATTATCTGGGTGGAAGAGACAAACTGATATTTTAGCAACAGATTTTATAAAAAAAGTTAATAATCTTAATATATCTAGAATTATATACACTGATATCGACAGAGATGGGACAAAGTTCGGACCAAACATTGATGCTACAGTTGCTTTTTCGAAGCACTCTAAGTTTCCGATCGTAGTCTCTGGCGGCATTTCTTCAATTGAGGATGTAAAAATTTTAAAAAATGAAAATGCAAAAAAAATTGAGGGAGTAATAGTAGGAAAAGCGATTTATGATAAAAATATTAATATTAATGAGCTTGCAAAAATAATTTAAATGCTAAAAAGAATTATACCTTGTTTAGACGTAAAAAATGGAAGAGTAGTAAAAGGAATAAATTTTGTTAACCTAGTAGATGCAGGCAACCCAATCGAACAAGCCAAATTTTATAGTGAAAATGGAGCAGATGAAATCTGTTTCTTGGATATTACAGCATCAAATGAAAACAGAGATATTCTTTTAGATGTTGTAAAAAAAACTTCTGAAAATTGCTTTGTTCCTTTAACCGTTGGTGGAGGTGTAAGAAATATTAATGATATCTCGAATTTGTTAAAGTCTGGTGCAGATAAAGTTTCAATAAATACCGCAGCGGTAATAAATAAAAATATTGTAAAAGAATCTGCAGAAAATTTTGGATCACAGTGCACAGTAATTGCAATTGATGCCAAAAAAATTAGTGAGAATAAATGGGAGATATTTTCAAATGGGGGTAGAAACTCTACTGGAATTGATGCCGAAGATTACGCCAAGCAAGTTGAAGAACTAGGAGCAGGCGAAATACTTTTGACCTCCATGGACAGAGATGGAACAAAAAAAGGATATGATTTAGAACTCACAAAGCGAATTTCAAATAGTGTAAATATACCAGTTATTGCATCTGGAGGGGTTGGAAAGCTTGAACATTTATATGATGGTCTAAAAACTGGTAATGCAAGTGCAGTTTTGGCGGCATCAATATTTCATTTTGGTGAATTTTCTATTAATGATGCAAAAAAATATTTGGATTCCAAAGGAATTCCTGTAAGAATTTAAAATGCTTGAAACATTAGAAGAG
>MDTB01064273.1_pt1 | contig 12582 bp, 12 predicted proteins | sample 811161 | NCBI WGS metagenome assembly MDTB01 (sample SAMN05326650, study PRJNA326480) | marine metagenome | isolation source: seawater | place: Mediterranean Sea | collected 2009 | reverse complement strand
CCATATCTTAAGACAAAGTACCATCAGCGCAGAAAGGCTTGACTTCCGAGTTCGGAATGGGATCGGGTATAACACTTTCGCAATAATCACCGGCGCTAGTGTTATACCTAAATCAATTAGAATGTAAACTATCTTTTGTTAGGTATATTTTACTTTTTTTTATTGTTTTTAAGGAATTTTTCTATGTAATTTCTTAAGCTTATCTTGCCAAAATTTTTATAAACTTTGTTGGATAAGCTCATACTGGTTAAGGCTGACGCATACCTCTCACCTTTTCTTTTAGGCAAAAGTTTTATTTTTGATTTAAACAATTTAGCAACATTTAAAATGGAAAAGCTTTCTTTGTTAGAGATACTATGATACTTGCACTTATTTTTTCGCCAAGCTTTATAACATACCTCAACCGTATCTTGAATATGAGTGAAACGTCTTGTTTGACTTCCTGGTCTCACTACTGGTAAAGGTTTATTCTTTAAATAACAGTCTTCAAAAATTCCAATTACAGTAGCCATTTTTCCTTTACAGATTTGTTTTGGCCCATAAACATTATAAAAAAAAATAACATCATACTTAAAATTAAACCATTTCTTCAGATTTTCTAAAAATTCAATATTTTTTGACTTTGTAAATGCATATGGAGATAAATTTTTGTCTTTACCTTTATTTCCTAAAGAAGCAGAGGTTGCTGAATAAATAAGTTTTATCTTATTTTTTAGACAAAAATTGAACACTGCGTTTGTACCAATGGTATTAGATTGTATACAATTATTCATTTGGTTAAAACTCTCATATATTCTTGAAAATTCTCCAAAATGAAAAATTGTATAAATTTTTGATCTTAGATTGTTTAAAACCTTATTTATATCTTTAGTGTGACCATTGATATAAGTTACCCTTTTATTTTTTATGTGATTTTTTTTTGATCCAGAGGAATAATCATCCAGGCTAATTATTTTAAAATTAGTTTTTTTTATTAAATATTCTATTAAATTAGATCCTACAAATCCAGCACCACCAGTTACAACTAAGGTTTTATTCATCTATATTTGTAATTAAGTTTTTGATTTATCGAAAAAAAACATTTGTTATTATTTTTATATTTTAAAATTGTTTATACAAATATATATTAATTGTAAATAATTTGTAAAAAGAATTTAATTTTAACAAATCTTTATAACTTTTAATGGAAGAAATTACTCTTATAATCCCAGCCAAGAACGAGCCTAATGCCCTTCCCTTAGTTTTAGATGAAATAAAAAAGATGCAACTTCCAGTAAAAATTTTAATTGTGATGAGTAAAGACGATATTACTACTTTTGAGGCGACTAAAAATTATGATTGTAGTGTTCTATTTCAATCAAGAAAAGGATACGGAAACGCTATAGTTGAAGGCATTAATTTTGTTAAAACGAAGTACTCATGTATTTTTTACGCTGATGGCTCAACTGATCCTAAATATATTCGATTGATGTATGAAAAGTTAATTAATCAAAAAAATGACTTAATATTTGGATCTAGATATGAAAAAAATGGATATAGTTATGACGATGATTTTATAACAAGACTTGGAAATTTCGGATTTACATTACTAGGAAATGTTTTTATGAGATTAAAAATTACAGACTTACTTTTTACATATATATTTGCAAAAACTGACTGTTTTAAAAACATGAATTTGAGTTGTGATGATTATTGTTTGTGTATTGAAATACCCTTTAAAGCAAAATTTTTAAAATTTAAATATACTACTATACCATGTGTAGAAAGAAAAAGATTTGCAGATAAAAAAAAAGTTAAAGCATTTACAGATGGTTTCAAAATATTAATATATTTTTTTTCAAAATATTTAAAGAGTATCAATAGATAGAAGAGTTTCTGTTATCAAACTTATTTTACTTTTTTCAATTTTTTTTGATGGGAGACCTATAACAAATCCAAGTTTTTGTACTTTATCAGCACCTGGAAATTTCTTTCTCTTTAAATTTAATTTGTATAATTTTGATGAAGGCTGTTTTGTAAAATTTCCACTAATTATAGGTCTTGTTTGTAGGCCTTTAGACTCAATATGATTAATAAACTCAATTTTTTTTTTTTCATAATTAGAATTTATCATAATAGGTAAAACCATATAACTAGGTAATATTTTATCTGGAACTTCTATAAAGTTAAATTGGTTGTTCCATTTTAAATTATTTTTAAGACTTTTAATTATTTGATTTCTATTTTGTACTCGAACTTTTTTAAATTTTTCTAATTTTTTAAATTGACTTATTCCTATAGCAGCCTGAATATCTGTTGGTCTTAAATTGAATCCTGAGTTAATAAATATATACCTTGGATCTAAATTTGGATATTTTTTAGCAATTTTTATATCTCTTGACCACCCATGAGATCTAAGCGATTTTAAAATTTCATAATCCTCTTTATTGTTACAGATTATCATACCACCTTCTCCTGAGGTTATTTGATGTGAGTAGAAAAATGAGAAAGTAGAAAAATCTCCAAACGTTCCTAAATATTTTTTATCAAACTTGGCTCCAAGAGCCTCGCAATTATCTTCAATCAAAATAATTTTTTTTTTATTACAAAAATTTCTTATTTTTTTGATATCAGGAGATAATCCCAAAACATTAATGATTAAAATAACTTTTGTTTTTTTTGAAACCTTTTTTATAACTTCCTCTACTTTTACATTTAATGTTTGAGGGTCAACATCAACAAAATCTATATTTAAACCTGTTTGAACTAATGGCCATAAAGAAGTAGGCCAGCATAATGATTGAATAATTGCATGATCTCCTTTTTTAAATCTATTTTTTCTCATTGGATTGCAAGAAGCAAAAACTGACAACAAATTTGCTGAAGAGCCTGAATTTACCATTAGAGCATATTTTGATTTTAACTTTTTGGCAAAAATTTTTTCAAATAGACTTGTTTTATATCCCATAGTAATTTTTCCAGATTTTAAAACTTTAATACCGGCATTTAAATCATCTTTGCTAAGATTGTTATCTGACAATGGATAAAAATAATTTTGATTTTTTGGCAACAAAATTTTGTGTAAAAATTTTTTTTTTGACTTCATTTAAAGATTTTCGTAATTAAAGTGTTATTAAATATTTACATGTATCTTTCAAATAACACAAACAAAACATTAATATGTATAGCCCTTTATTTGACTTTATTAATTGGTTTTTATTTTGGTGAAAATACTTCAGGTGGTGCTTACGATGATTTCGTATTGTTAAGGATACCGCTGATAGAAAGTTTCAAAAATGATTTTAGCAAAACATTTCTCAATTATGATAATTTTGGAGATAGGCATTCTCCACTTTTAATGATGGTACTTTCTACATTAAATATTTTTGGCATTGAAATAGATGTAATAAGATTTATTCACTTAAATCTTTTGCCATTATTAATTTTAATGATTTATAAATGTTTAACTTTTAAATTTCCAAATAATGATAAAAATATAATTTTTTTAATTTGTTGTGTTTTTTTTCTTTCGCCTTCAATAAGATCAGTTGCTATATGGCCAGACAGCAGATTAATTGGCTTATTTATATTTATTTGTTCAATATATTCTTTTTTAAAATTTAAAAAAAATCACAAATATAAAGATTGTATTTATAGTAACTTATTGTTGATACTTTCTGCATATTTTAGCCCAAATTTTTCAGTTTTCTTTTTATATTATTTTTTCTATTACGCTTTAATTCTTAAAAATAACCAGAGACTAATATTTATAACATTGATGAATGCCCTTTTAGCCTTGCCAATGATAATCTACGTATTTTTTCTAGATGTAAATTTTCTTTCAATAAAGGTGGTCAGTCATTTGAGTGCCTTGGATGCACTTAATCTCTCTAACAAAATATTTATTATTTCAACCTTAATTTTATTTTACATTATTCCATTTATATTTAACCAATTTTCAATTAAATTTTTTATAAAAAATTTTAATATAGGTCATTTATATTTTTCACTTATACTGTTTTTTTCATTAATATTTTTTTTCAATTATTCAATTAATTATACCGGAGGAGGAATATTCTTTAAAATTTCTTATTTATTTTTTCAAAATTCTTTCCTATTTTTTTGTATAGTATTTATTTCAATGTTGTTTTTAATGAATATTTTTAAATTAAATTTAAATAATCTAATTTTATTTTCTATCCTAATAATTTCTAATCCACAATTAACGATTTATCATAAATATTTTGATCCTTTATTGATAATACTCTTTTTCACTTTTTTCGATTTTAAATTCAAAAAAGAAGAGATTATTAATAAAAAATTTTTGTCAAATATTTATTTATTCTATGTTGTGCTGCTTTCTTTGAACTTTGCAAGATATTTTATTTAAACATTATTTTTCAAAAAATGTTCATATGTAATTTTAAAAGCAGTATCAAAATTATTTTTTGCTTTCCAGCCATACTTTTTAGCCCTTTTGATATCTAGGCACTTTTTTGGCATGCCATCAGGCTTTGATTTATCATAACGTATTTTTAGTTTTACTTTCAATTTACTCATTAAAAATTTTGCATACCATGTTATTGAAAAATTCTTTCCAGTACCAATATTTAAAAAAGGTTCTTTTATATTTTTTCTCATAAAATAAATGACAGAATCTGCAAAGTCATTAACAAACATCAATTCCCGCTTTGCTTTGCCCGTCCCCCAAATTAACAAATCTTTCTTATTAGTTTTTTTAGCGATATAAATTTTTTTCATAAGTGCAGGATAAAAATGCGAATTATTTAAATCATAATTATCATTTGGGCCATATAAATTAGGGGGCATTAAACTCTTAAAATTTAAATTATAAGTTTTACTGTAATATTCACACATTTTAACGCCTGCTATTTTAGCTAATGCATAACCATCATTACTTTTCTCAAGAGAACCTGTTAACAAATAATCCTCTTTCATTGGTTGTTTGCAATATTTTGGATAAATGCAGCTAGAACCTAGCAAAAATAAATTTTTTACCCCTGCAAGATAAGATCCATGTATTAAATTATTTTGTATTTGCAAATTTTCATAAAAGAACTGACTTTTAAACTTTATATTGGCGACTATTCCGCCAACTCTTGCCGCCGCTATTATTACAAATTTAGGTTTGTTTTTTTTTAAAAATTTGAAAGTTTTGGACTGATTTAATAAATCTAATTTTTTTCTATTTTGTGTAATAATATTATTAAAACCATTCTCATGTAATTTTCTTAAAATAGCAGAGCCAACCATACCATTATGACCTGCTAAAAATATTTTTGTATTTTTTTTAAGCTGCATTAGAATTGTTGGTATTCAGCTTCAATCATTTCATCGATCAAAGAATTTATATCTTCAGTTGGTCTCCAATTTAATTTTTTTTTAGCTTTTTTTGCATCACCTAATAAAGTATTTACATCCAAGGGTCTAAAATGCTTCTTATCACATTCAATTATCGGAAAACCTTTTGTATCATAAGCTTTTTCCTTTAAACCACTCCCTTTCCACTTTATTTTTAAGTCTAATTTTTTTGCAGTTAAATTTATAAATTGTTTGATTGAATATTGTTTTCCAGTTGCAATAACATAATCATCTGGTCTTTTTTGTTGTAAAATTTTCCACATAGCCTCACAGTAATCTCTTGCATGACCCCAGTCTCTTTTTGCATTGATATTTCCCAGAAACAATTTTTTTTGTTTTTTTTCTTTTATTTTACAAAGAGCTGCAACTATTTTTTTTGTTACAAATGTTTCTCCACGCCTAGGACTCTCATGATTAAACAAGATCCCATTACATCCAAAAATTTTGTATGCTTCACGATAATTTTTTACTATCCAATGAGCATATAATTTTGCAACTCCATATGGACTCAATGGGTAAAAGGGTGTTTTTTCATTTTGTGGTTTAGATTGAACTTTCCCATACATTTCTGAAGTTCCCGCTTGATAAAATCTTGTTTTTTTTTCAAGTTTATGAAATTTTATAGCCTCTAAAATTCGCAGGGCACCCAAAGCATCTGCATTTGCAGTATATTCAGGAACTTCAAAAGATACTGCAACATGAGATTGGGCGGCTAAATTATAAATTTCATCAGGTTTAACTTTTTTAATAATGCTTGATACAGATGAAGAGTCAGTAATATCTCCATAATGTAATCTAAAAGTATAATTTTTTTCATGTGGATCTTGATAAATATGATCTACTCTCAAAGTGTTAATACTTGAAGACCTTCTTTTTACACCATGAACAATGTAATTTTTTTTTAATAAAAATTCAGCTAAATAAGAACCGTCTTGCCCTGTTACACCAAAAATTAAAGCTATTTTTTTCATACTTAAATGTTTTTACTTAATTTTTTTATATAAATATACTCAAAACTTTTTCTAAATGGCATTTTAATTTTAAACACACATTTAAAATTTTTTTCGATCAAAAGTTTATGTATATCACTAAAAGTGTAATTTTTCATAATCATATTGTCATAATGATGCTCAAAAAGAATTATTGATACATTTGAAATAAGCTCTTTTAAACCTTTTAAAACCTCAAGCTCATAACCTTCTGTATCAATTTTTAATAAATCAATATTTTTTATGTTTTTCTTAATTAAATATTCTTTAAAATCTATTTGTTCTATAATGGTTTTTTCTTTAACTAGTTTTCCAAAAATTTTCTCTTTTTTTTTGAAATATTTAGAGCTTTCATTAAGAGAATTAATTGTTGAGGATGAAGTTTCATTAAGACAATGAAGTTCTACTTTTTTACTTTCATTTCCAATAGCAAAATTTTCTATAAAAATATTAGTATCTTTAAATCTTTTTTTTAAACAGTTTGTCTCTTTTAACAAAATCCTAAAGCTCGATGTTGATGGTTCAAATGAATAAATATTTTCTGCTCTCATATTTTTCAAAAAAAGTTTAATAGTTTCACCTTTATGAGCCCCTATATCAAAAATAGTTCTAAAAAAAAATTTATTATTAATTTTTCTTAATTTTTTAATAATCTTCAATTTGTGAAAGTAATCAAAAAAATTTAAAAATTGTGTAGCAAAAAAATTAATCATTGTTGTTTTTCAAAAAATAATAATTATTATTTTTTCCTATATAAATTGGTTTATTATTTTGACATGTTTCTAAATCTTTATTTTCACAATTTTTGAATTGTTTTATTAATTCTTTTATATTTAAATCTATTCTAAAATGAACTTCATTTATTTCATAAAATGGATATGAAATAGGTTGATATTTATATTTATTAATCTCATTATCAATTCTATTTAAATTTCTTCCGACAAATATGACTAAAGAAAGTGTGATTAAAAAGACGATTTTATGTTTGAGGTGTTTTTTTGAGACAATTTTTGCAAGATATAAGGAGAAAGGAATAAACATCATTAATCCAATTAGACTATAACCACCATACCTTAAGCTTGGATGGTTATAAAACCACTCAAAAAACAGGATTAAGCAAACAAAATAAATTATATAAACATTTTTATGTGTTTTAATATTATTTTTTTTTTGAGAAAATAAAGTTAAAAATACCACGATCATCAAAAAAAGAATACCAGCCAGGAAATCAGAAACTTTATTAAAAAAATAAAGGTCAATCCAATTGGATACCCAATTAAAACCTTTAATGTAATTTTCTGGGTTATCTACGCGAAAATTGGGAGTAGCTCCAGCTTTAGACCATTGTTCATACCAATTATTCATTTGCTCAGCCTCGTTATATAACGACCAATCTAAACTAGAAAAACAAGTAAAACTTACAGGGTATAAAATACAACCAGAATTAAAAATATTTACTGTGACTAATGAAAAACCAATAAATGAAAAAAGATAAAAGTAAAAATTTTTAAAAATCTTCTTAATTGTAAACAAATATTTTTTTTTGGGGATAAAATATAAGATTGGAATAAGTAATATAAGATAAAGAACATAAAAAGCTTTTAAAGATATTATAATTCCTAATAAAATAAATATTTTAGAGATAAATTTATCATCAATAATATTACTTCTTACTAAACTTAAAATTTCTATAAATAAAATAAAAATCAAAATTTGTGCTGAACGATCAGTTCCATGTTCTGAAAGTCTATAAAAAAATGTATTTATGAATAAAAAAGCTAGAAGAGTTAATATAAATACAAAATCATATTTCTTAAAATCATAATCATTTTTTAATTTAAATATTAAAATTAAATTTGAAATTCCAAAAATAAGTAAAGCTCCAATGTGAAAAGAATAAAATTTTATGGCTGGCAAATAAAATAACGAATTTAGATAAAATAAAGACGATGGAGTTCTAAATCCGTGATTCAAATTTCCAGTACCAATTATAAGATTTTCTTGAGTTAAATATAAAGTGTAGGGAAAATGATAGTAGGGAAAATCATCATGAGTCTTATGAGATAATAAAGCCACAATTAGTATTATTAAAATTGGAATAAAAAATTTTGAATTTTTTTTTAATAACTCTAAATATTTTTTGAAAAAAAAGATGAAAGAAAAAAAGCCTACAAATAAAATTGTTAAATTGTGTAAATAACTATGTTTAAAAAAAAGATGTGTAAAAAAAGATAAAAATATTAAAAAACCAATACTAGCTAACAAAGAGAATTCAAATTCCAAATTAATAGTATTTTTAAAAATATTATGAAGCATCAAACTATATCCGAATAAAGATAATACAATTAGAAAGTAAGATGAGATAAAAATTGTTAAATCCATAATTTCTTTATTATATTAATTAATTGAAATTTAAAAAATAATTGTTAGAAATTTATATAATTTATATACAAAAATTGTATTAAATTATTCCTTAATTTATGGATAATCTCACTTTAGTCATACCAGCAAAAAATGAAAAGGAGTCCCTACCAAGTGTTTTAGATGAATTGATAAAATTCAACAAAAATATTTTTATTGTTTTAGAGAAAGACGATGTTGAAACCATAGAGTCAATTAAAAATTATAATTGTAAATTGATTTTTCAAACTCGAAAAGGATATGGTAGTGCTCTCATAGAAGGTATCAAAAAAGTAAGTACAAAGTATTTTTGTATTTTTAATGCAGATGGTTCTTTTGATCCAGCAGAATTAAATAAGATGTATAATCTTGCTGAAAAAGAAAATTATGATTTAGTTTTTGGAAGTAGATATGAAAATAACGCAGGAAGTGATGATGATACCATAATAACCTTTTTAGGAAATAAAATATTTTCTTTTATTGGAAAAATTTTTTTTTTGCTGCCAGTCACAGATATTCTTTATACATATGTTTTGGGTAATACAAAAAAAGTCGAAGAACTCAAATTAAACAGTAAAGATTTTAGTTTTTGTGTTGAATTACCTATCAAAGCAAAAAAGCAAGATTTAAAAATTATTTCTACGAATTCATATGAAAGAAAAAGAATTGGAGGTTTTAAAAAAGTAAATGCTTTTAAGGATGGTTTATTAATATTAATTCAAATGATTAAATTATTCTTCTTCAAGAAATAAATAGTTTAAATTAAAATTCTACTAATTTTTTTTTATTTAATAAAAAATAAAGAAATAGATAAACAAATATATTTAACAGAATTATTAAAATTAAAGTTTGCGTATGATTATAAAAAAGTGTAGCAAGAAAAGCAGAAAATACCATATATAAGTTAATTAATAATCCTGTAAAAGTATTTGAGTATAATTTTTTTTTGAGAAATTTATTTCTTTGAATATTTAAATATAAACAGTGATGCAAATGATTGTTATCTGCTTTTGATAATTTTTTCTTTGAAAAAAATCTTCTTATTATAGAAAATAGATTTTCTATAGCTGGATACCATAATAAACATGCAATGAAATAAGGGGATACAAATAAATAATTTTCGTAAGCAAAATTTACACAAATAAAACCAACCAAAAAACTTATAGTATAAGTTCCAGAGTCTCCCAAAAAAGACTTACCAAAAAAATTAAAGATAAATATTATAGATAAAATAGTTATTAAGCTTTTTATAAAAATAAAATCTAAAGATAAATTAAATTCTGTTGAAACATAATATAAAGATAAAAAGCATATAAGGAAATTACTAATTACTAGGGTATTAATTCCGTCTAAGAAATTAAACCCATTAATTAAAACTAAAAAACAAATAACTATAAATAAAATATTTACAATTTTAAACTTTAATAATTCATCAAGAATATCTAGTGATAATGTCTGTATTGTAAGATTGCTATTTAATACAAATATAAAAATTACTAAACTTTGTAATAGTATTCGTTTAATTGGAGATGATAAAAAATTTATGTCAGACATAAGTCCAGTTACATATAAGGTTATTAAACATATTAAAAGTAAGTGGTTTTCATGAAATGAGATCGAAATAAAATAAAATATAAAAATAAGTCCTCCTGTTAGGGGCGTTTTCGACTCTGTAATTACTTTTTTTTTATGATCTGATATGTCTTTTTTATCAATTAAAAAATTCAACTTTAGGCAAATTTTATTCAACAAAAAATAAATAATCAAAAATGAAAGAGAGTTAATCATATCTTATATTTTTGAATTAAGCTTTTTTTAATAAAATTTAATGAAAGCAAGAGTACAAATAATGATGCTTTTAAAAAATTAAATTTCTCATATTTTGAATAAACTTCATACGCATCTTTAAATTTTCTTAATGTATAATTAAAAGATGAGTCATTTTTTCTCCAAGATGCAAGGTTTTTTTTTATTCCGTGAATATCATATGTTTTTGATAATCTTAACCATAATATAAAATCTTCTTTGGTAATTATATTTGGAAATTTTAATTTAGATTTTAATTTACTATTAATCATTACTGTAGATAAACCAATATCACATGAATAGATTAATTTATTATATTCTAAAGATTCTTTAATAGGCATATAGCCAATAATATTATTATCTTTATCAATGATTTCATACTCAGTGTGTGAAATCATATGCTCATTTTTTTCCATTATTTGAATTTGTGTTTCTAATTTATTTTTTTTCCACAAGTCATCTGCATCAATAAAAGCAATATATTTTCCTTTACTTTTTTTAACTCCTATATTTCTAGATTTGGATACCCCAAGGTTTTTCTTGTTTTTAAATATCTTAATTCTTTTATCTTTTTTTGATATCTTATTTAAATATTTAAATTCAAAAAGATCTGGGTCATCATAAATAATTATAATTTCAAAATTCTTATATGATTGATTTAATATTGTTTTTAAAGTCTTAGAAATAAAAAGTTTTTTTTTATAGTAAGGAATTATGATAGAAATTAATTTCTTTTTTTTTGACATTTAATCTTTTTTTGCTAGAGCCCATACTTGAAGAGGAAAGTTTTTATCGTTTTTCATATCTTTATAAATTCCAATTCTTGTCCATGTTGCATCCTCTCTAAGATCTGATTTTGCACATTTTTTATTTCCCCACGAATTTGTAAAAATATTATCAAAATTAAATCCACTTTCATTTAAAAAGTATTTCAATCCATCTTCAGTCCATCTAGTGCAATCTATGGGAACTTCATGTACTCTTATTAAAAAAGGTGTGATAACCAAAAAATAGCCACCAGGATTAAGCATACTAAAAACATTTTTTGTAGCTTTAAATGGATATTTTAGATGTTCCCACACATTATCTGCTATGATCAAGTCATATTTTTGATTTCCATATACTTCATGGCAAATGTCATGTTGTGGAAAATTCATTTGATCAAAAGATTTGAATTTGTAATTTTCTTTCCAGTATTCCCCTGCAGAAATTTCTAAAGTATCTAATTTCTCAAAATTTAAAAAACTTATATCTTTTTTGATTTGTTTATAAGAGGCATATCTGTGCCAATACTCTAAATTAAAACCAAAATATTTAGCAAACTTTTTAAGTTTTTTAACAAAAGTTCGATCATGTTTAATTTTTTTTTCTAAAAAACTTTGCAAAGACATATCAGTTTATAATTCATATACATTATATGTGTCAATGAACCTAATGAATTTCTACTATAATAGAATTACTTACCTATAAATTATGTAAAAATTTTTTTAATTTTAAATATCCCTAAAAAATATTTATAAATGATAGTGAACATTGCTAAGAAAGTTACGTAAAATATATTTTGTTTGTTTTTTATTCTTACTTTTGATTGATAATAAACATAAGAAATATAATTTATATTCTCTGATATACCACCAGGAAAAAACTTTCCAACAACTTCATATTTTCGAGTAGATCCAATTTTAATATTTTGTTTAGATATTTTGTAAATTAAATCATAATCAGAACAATATTTTAAATTTTCGTCATAAAAACCAATTTTATCATAAATTTTTTTTTTAAGGAAAAAACCTACTGAATGTGAAGGAAAAATATTGAATTTATAATTGATTTTATCTAGCCGAACTCCATGATGAATTTTATGTTTTTGAACAGAAGCAAACAGGCAATCTAAATTTTGATTAATAAAATTTTTTTTAACAATTTTTAGTCCGTTCTTGAAAAAAATATCATCTGAATTTAAAATTCCTATAACTTGACCTTTTGCAACTTTTAAACCTTTATTTATTCCTTGCCACATATTTTT
>MDTB01062306.1_pt1 | contig 12582 bp, 8 predicted proteins | sample 811161 | NCBI WGS metagenome assembly MDTB01 (sample SAMN05326650, study PRJNA326480) | marine metagenome | isolation source: seawater | place: Mediterranean Sea | collected 2009 | reverse complement strand
ATGATGGACTCAGTTTCCACAGAGTAATTTCAAACTTTATGATTCAGGGCGGTTGCCCACATGGAACCGGAACAGGCGGTCCAGGGTATCATATCGATTGCGAAATCAATGCCAACCGACACCAGGCTGGAACACTATCAATGGCTCATGCAGGAAAAGATACTGGCGGAAGTCAATTCTTCATCTGCCATAGTCCGCAGCCTCATTTAGATGGTGTACACACAGTTTTTGGTCATACCGCAAACATGGATGTGGTGAATTCAATTGAACAGGGCGATGAAATAATCTCAGCCGAGACTGTTTCTAAGGACTGAGAAAATTTGACTCAGCAATTTTCTCGGGCAAAATACCCTTTCGAATCAATGGTGGACGTAGCTCAGTTGGTAGAGCCCCTGGTTGTGGTCCAGGTGGTCGTGGGTTCGAGCCCCATCGTCCACCCCATTATTTTTTGAGTAATAGATGAAAACAGACATAGAAATAGCAAGAGAAGCAGAACCTAAAACCATTGATAAAATTGCAGACCAGTTGGGTATTGGTGAGGAGTATCTTGAACGTTACGGTAAATTCAAATCCAAGGTTGACCTCTCAATCAATGATGAAAAGCTTAAGGACTCTAAGAATGGTAAGTTAATTTTAGTTACCGCAATTTCTCCTACGCCTGCAGGAGAAGGAAAAACTACCACAAGCGTTGGTCTAGTCGATGGGCTTTGTCATATTGGCAAGAATGCAATGATCTGTCTTAGAGAGCCGAGTTTAGGGCCATGTTTCGGAATGAAAGGTGGTGCTGCAGGGGGAGGGCATGCCCAAGTCATACCTATGACAGACATTAATTTACACTTTACAGGCGATTTTCATGCCATTGGAGCAGCTCATAATCTTCTTTCCGCACTCATCGATAATCACATTCACTGGGACAATCAATTAGATATTGATCCCAGAAGAATTACTTGGAAGAGAGTGGTTGATATGAATGATCGATCTTTAAGAGATATTACATGCGGTCTTGGCGGGGTTGGCAATGGCATACCTAGACAGAGTGGTTACGACATTACAGTTGCTTCAGAAATCATGGCTGTTTTTTGTCTTGCATCAGACATTGACGATCTAAAAAAGAGGATTGGCAATATGGTCATAGGCTACACAAGATCCAACGAACCGATAAGAGCAAAACAACTGAATGCCGATGGAGCGATCACTGCCTTACTAAAAGACGCATTCCAGCCAAACTTAGTGCAAACTCTTGAAAATAACCCCGCGTTTATACATGGTGGACCTTTCGCCAATATCGCGCATGGATGCAATTCAGTTGTTTCAACTAAGCTCGCACTAAAACTTGCCGATTATGTGGTTACAGAGGCTGGGTTTGGAGCCGATTTAGGCGCTGAGAAATTTTTCGATATCAAATGCAGAAAGTCAGGTCTAAAACCAGATGCAGTTGTTTTAGTTGCGACGACAAAGGCTCTAAAAATGCATGGCGGCATTGCCAAGGATAATCTGGGTGGCGAGAACGTGGATGCGGTAACCAAGGGTTGCAAGAACCTCGAAAGGCATATTGAAAACATCACAAAATTTGGAGTTCCTGTCATTGTTGCAATCAATGACTATGTGACTGATACAAAAGATGAACATGCCGCAATAATAAATTACTGCAAAGAAATTGGTGTCGAGTGCAGAATTTCATCGCATTGGGAAAAAGGCGGAAAGGGCGCATCGGATTTAGCAGAAGAGGTGGTTAAAATTGCTGACTCCGATTCTTCTGAATTTAAACCTTTATACGACAATAAAATGTCTTTGTGGGAAAAAACCGAATACATAGCAAAAAATATTTACGGTGCATCAGAAATCATTGCAGATAAGAAAGTAAGAAATCAATTTAAGAAATTAGAAGACGATGGATTTGGTGAATACCCAATATGCATGGCGAAGACTCAATATAGTTTCTCAACGGATCCATTATTGATGGGTGCTCCGTCAGGACATGACGTTCCGATCAGAGAAGTAAGACTCTCTGCTGGCGCAGAATTTATAGTCGTTGTTTGCGGTGAGATTATGACAATGCCAGGATTGCCTAGAATACCAGCAGCAGAGGGTATTGATGTTGACGATGAAGGATTGATTCAGGGTCTGTTTTAATCGTCTAGGGGTTCAACAAAAAGAACCAATGAGTGATCCACGATTTTGTATCCTTGTTTTTTGGCTAATTCATCTTGTCTTTCCTCGATGACCTCGTCTTCAAATTCAATGACCTTTCCGGTCTTAACACAAACCATGTGATCATGATGATGGGCAGGAGTGAGCTCAAAAACAGCTTGTCCTGAATCAAAATTGTGCTTAATGCATATCCCTGCGTCTACAAATTGATTGAGCACACGGTATACAGTAGCAACCCCAACCTCGTCGTTGTTTTTTATAAGAATCTTATTGATATCATCGGCGCTCAAATGAGATTTTCGACTCGTCTCCAATACTTCTAAGATTCTCTTTCTTGCATGAGTGACTTTAAGCCCTGCAGATCTAATTTCATTATTCTTGCTCATTGTTTGTATCTTATATGTGGTGATTCAAATATCAAGTTGATAACATTTAACCATATGTATCCTTGGCGAAAACCTGAATTATTTAAACCTCTGATTAAATCACTCAATCGATTTCATATTTGGATTTACGAGAAGTACGACGGAAGGTTCATCGGTGAGTATAACGGATTACCATTTTGCATAATGATTGTAAAAGGCAGGAAAACAGGAAACATGATCAAGATTGCTTTACTTACGATACCACACGGAGATGATTACATTCTTGTTGCATCTCAAGGAGGAGCCAAAACAAATCCGCTTTGGTATTACAACTTAAGAGAAAATCCTGAAATTGAAATGCAGGTTTTCTCCGACCACTTCAGGATGAGAGCATTTGAATTATCAGACGAAGAGAAAAAAGAATACTGGCCGATGATTGTTGCAGCATACTCAGGCTATGAAAATTATCAGCGAGTAACGGAAAGAAACATCCCTGTTTTTGTCTGCAGAAAGATTTGAAAATTGCGCTAATTAATTTTGCGAATAACTATTTTGTTGTTTTTTTGTAACACATTGTCCAAATACAAGATATTCTTCATTTCAGGTCAATAAACGAAATCTATTTCACTGAAAAAATTTATTCTTTTCTTATCAATATTTTAGAGAGATAAATTATTGTAACGTTTTAATCATTCAATTTTTTTTTAAAAACTAATCTAATATTTACCCATCTGTAATCATCTTGTAATACTCAAGGAATAGTTTTAGCATTTGATTAACGGCAGAAATGCCACAGAAACATGTTTAAAATTAAGATATTTACTAAGTAAATGAGGAAAAAAATGCCTAGAAAACTATACGCATTTGTACTCTCCGCTCTATTTGCATTCTCAATGTCGACTTTTGCCGAAGTAGAAACTACTTCGTCAATCAGAGGTGTTGCCAATGTTCCTGGAGCTGAAGTTACAGTAACGCATGTACCAACTGGTACAAAGAAAACAAGAACGGCTAATGAAGATGGCCTGTTTTTTGTATCTGACCTGCTCATTGGCGGTCCATATGAGATCAATGCTAGCGCGTCAGGTTATCAATCACAATCACAGTCAGGTTTATACCTTGTCCTAAACAAGACTGCCGCAATAGAAATCACATTAGTTTCGAATGATATGGAAGAAATTGGTGTAACTGCGTCAGCTACAAGTGGCATGATTAGGATGGGCGGAGGAATTTCTCTTGGTGAAGATGCAATTGCAGGCGTACCTACAATCAACCGCTCAATTGCTGACTTTGCAAAGTTTGATCCAAGAGTCAGCATCAATACAGAAAGCAGTAAAAATAGTTCAATCACCGTGATGGGTGCTCATGAGCGTTTTAATGACTTTTCCGTTGACGGTGTTAGCTTCAATGATCCATTTGGACTAAACGATAATGGTTTTGGCAGTATGCGTAACCCGATCAGTATGGAATTTGTTGATCAAATTTCGGTTGATATAACGCCTTATGATGTTTCAAGAGGAAACACAACTGGTGGTTCGATTGCTACGGTTACTAAATCAGGTTCAAATGAGTTTCACGGAAGTGTTTTCTTTATCGAAAGAGATGAGGATGATGTGGGTGAACTATTTGACCAAGAATTCGCTGAATTTTCTGAGGAAACAAAAGGTTTTACATTCAGTGGTCCTATCATTGAAGATAAGCTCTTCTTCTTTGTCGGATACGAAGAATTCGAATCTGGCCTTCCAGCATTGTATGGTGCTGCAGACAGCAACTTTCCAAATAAAGCAGAAAGTGCCACCGAAGCAGATATTGCTGAACTCGTAAGAATTTCCAAGGACCGATATGATTTCGATCCTGGCGAATTTACTGGGTTTACCGCTCCTGAGACTGGTGAAAAAACAATCATTAAATTAAATGCGAATATCAATGACATTCACAGAGCGGTTTTCCTCTATCAGAGTGACGAGGATAGTCTTCCTGCAGGTGGATATAATCGATTTAGTAGCAACTGGGTATACTATGCTCCAGAAATAGAGAGAAATTCAATTACCCTTTACAGTGATTGGAATGATCGTTTATCAACAAAAGTTAGATATTCAACCTACGAGTATCTCAGCGATCCATATTCTCCAGGGCTCACAATTCCTGAAATGACAATCTATGTTGGAGAAGACAGTATTCGATTGGGTGGAGAGAGATTCAGAGCTGCCAATAAGATTGAAACTAGCTCCGACTACATCAGCTTTAAGGCCACATATGATCTTGGAAATCACGTCGTAACTGCAGGGATTGATTATGAAGACACCAGTCTATATAACCTGTTTATTTCTCGTTACAACGGAGAAGTTCGATTCAATTCGATTGCAGATTATGAGGCCGGTGAATACAGCTATTTGAGAGCTCACGTTCCTCAAGGAGGCATACTGGATGTTGACCCGGTTGCAGCAAATTTCAACCTTGAGAAAACAACTCTCTACATTGGAGATAAAATCTATTTGGGTGACTTAACGCTTAATGTGGGCGTGAGATATGATCAAGTTGAAACGCCTGATGCACCAAGAGAAAACCCAAAATTTGTTGCACGAAATGGATTCAGCAATGCTCAAAGATTTGATATGAGCGTTGTTCAACCAAGAATTGGCTTTAATTACGATGCATCAGAATCTCTATTCGGAAATTCTGATAGAGTGATCAGTGCAGAAATCAGAGGCGGATATGGACTCTTTATGGGTCGTATTCCTAATGTTTGGTATGGAAATGCCTACAGCCGCTCCGGAGGAGCTTCCGACTATTGGAGAATCTATGGTTGGGATGATAGTCTTCCATCGTTTAGATGTGGTGGAACAGTTGGTAAAATGCCAGCAGGCGATCCTACATTTTTCTGGGTAGGTGCAACTAGTGATTACTGCATTCCATCATCGCCATACTACAATGATGCTCAAACGACTGATCCAGATTTTGAAGCTCCAAGCAGCTGGAGAGGAAATATCGCATTAGATATTACGACAGAGAATGGTTATGAACTTACAATAGAGTACAACAAAGATAGTACCAACGAAGGAGTATTCTACAGAGAGCTTGGAATAGAGCTCGAGGGTTATCTTGCTGATGGCCGAGGCCGATATTCGCATGGTCCTGGAGACTACCTTTTGACAAATACCGATGAAGGTGGCGCTGAGGCATGGTCTGCTTCTGTCAGAAAATCATTTGATAATGGCTTCAGCTACTTTGCATCTTGGGCTACAGTTGACGCCGAAGATGTTTATGCTCTGACATCTTCACAAGCTGAATCATCTTATGGATACACTCAGCGTTGGGACGGTGAAAACGTTCCTGCAGCACGCTCATCTTTTATGACTTCAAGAAAGATCATAGCTGGACTCGAGTATAGAAATATGTTCTTTGGCGACAATGAGACCAGAATCTCAGCAATTTATGTTAGAAAGTCTGGAGAGCCATACAGTATCACGTTCGATGAACCTTCATACAGACCAGTCGGTGGTTGTGAAGGAAGCAGTGGACGTTGTTACAGTAAGTTCTATGCAGATTATAGTCTTGCATATGTCCCTTCTGGTCTTGATGATCCAAATGTGGTATTTACAGATGCTGCTGCTGGTGCTGCTGTAATGGACCACATCAACAGTGGACCACTTGCTCAGTACAAAGGCACTTATGCGCCTAGAAACGCATTCACAACTCCAGGATATAGCAGACTTGATGTCAGAGTGACACAAGAGTTGCCAAGCCCAATGGATGGTCACAAGTTTATTTTCTTCTTAGACCTTCTTAATGTCCTGAATATGCTTGACGATGATGAAGGCCACGTATATGAGTACAACTACAATAACAGTAGGCAAATACTTGTTAATGGTACCGATGACCAAGGTCGATTCATTATTCGAGGAGTGGATGACGATGACAGTTATTTCATTAGAGATAACTCTGGACAATCTAGATGGCAAATACAAATGGGGCTTAAATATCAGTTCTAAGCACGTTTGTTGAAAATAAAGAAAGCCGCCTAATTAAGGCGGCTTTTTTTATAATTTCTACACAATTTTTCTGATTTAATCAGAAGTGGTTAAAATTCTTAAATTTATTGTATAATCTTCCGCCTTAAACAATTCTTCATGGGAAAGTGGCGGAATTGGTAGACGCGCTGGATTTAGGATCCAGTGGGGCAACCCGTGAGAGTTCGAGTCTCTCCTTTCCCACCATTAATAAGGTGAATATTAAATGTCAGGAATTACTGTAAAAGTAAAAAAACAAAAAGAACTAAAACGAGAATTAAAGGTTTCTGTCCCATCATCTATGGTTGAAGCAAAGAAAATGAAACGTTTTGAAGAAATAGCTAAAACTGCAAAAATGCCAGGATTTCGACCAGGTAAAGCCCCCATTAATATTATTCAGAGCCAGTATGGCAATCAGGTAAACCAAGAGACTCTGAGCGATGTCTTGGAATCATCTTATGCTGAGGCAATTACAGAAAAAGACCTCAAGCCTGCAGGACCTCCCGAAGTGAATATTGATCAATTTGTGGATGGAAGCGATTTCCAGTACACAGCGACTATTGAAGTCTTCCCTGAGTTCAAATTAAAAGGTCTAGATAAAATTAAGCTTGAGAGACCTTCTGCCACCGTTAAGCAGAGCGATATCAATGAAATGGTTGAAAACCTTCAAAAGCAGAGAGGGGAATGGAAGTCAGTAGACAGGAATGCAACTGACAGCGATCAACTTCTAATAGATTTCAAGGGAACCTTGGATGGAGAAGTTTTTGAGGGTGGAAGTTCTGAAGATTTTGTAATGCAGTTAGGCGGCGGTCAAATGTTGCCTGAATTTGAAGAGGCATTAAAAGACGTTAAACCAAGCGATGAAAAAGATTTCGAGGTGACATTTCCTGATGGATATCATCAACCCGATCTTTCTGGCAAAACTGCCAACTTCAATGTCAAAGTGAAAGAAGTGAGAGAACTTGCACTGGCCGAAGTTACCGAGGACTTTGTCAAAGGATTTGGAATCGACAGCGGTAAATATGACGACTTAATAAAAGAAATATCAGACAGCATGGAAAAGGAAAAAGATTCCAAGATAAAAGAGCAAGTCAGAATTGGGCTGATGAACTATCTCAGAGAAAAGAATCAGATTCAAATTCCCGAAGTAATGATTAAAAATGAAGCAACAGCTATGCAGAAGGATTGGATGCGAAGGTCAGGCATTGAGGATGAGTCTGCTGCGCCAGAGCTTGATAACTTTAATCAAATTGCTACTGAAAGAGTCCATTTAGGATTATTGGTAAATGAATTGGTTCTCTCCAGAGAGATGGAGTTAGATCAAGAAAGGGTTAAAACTAAACTTGCTGAAATAACGAATGCATACCCTAATGGAGATGAGATTAAGAAAATGTATGAGCAAACACCTGAACTCATGGATCAATTAAGGTCTATGGTTATGGAAGATCAGGTGGTAGATTGGCTAATAGATAAAACAACATTTACTGACAAAGAAACTGAATTTAAAGAATTAATCAACAATCAAGCATGAAAAATATAGAAGAAATGAGCAGTTTTGTACCAATAGTGGTTGAGCAATCTTCCAGAGGTGAAAGGGCGTTTGATATCTTTTCTCGCCTGCTTAAAGACAATGTCATATTTGCGGTTGGCCCAATTGATGATTACATTGCAAACCTTATTGTTGCTCAAATGCTTTTTCTTGAGAGTGAAAATCCAAAAAAAGACATATACCTCTACATAAATTCTCCAGGCGGATCAATTACATCAGGATTATCTATCTACGACACAATGCAATTCATTAAACCTGATGTCAGCACAATCTGTGTCGGTCAGGCAGCCAGCATGGGAGCCTTACTTCTAGCCGGGGGAGCTAAATCAAAGCGTTTTTCTCTACCCAATTCAAGGATGATGATTCATCAACCAATTTCTGGGTTTCAAGGTCAGGCAAGCGATATTGACATCCATGCCAAAGAGGTGCTTAAAATGAAATCATTGGTCAATTCAATTTTATCGAAACATACTGGAAAAACTGAAAAACAAATTGCAAAAGATACCGACAGAGATAATTTCATGGATGCAGAAGCAGCATTAAAGTATGGATTAATAGATCAGATTCTCGAAGAGAGAGATGGGGTTTTAGAAAAAGATGGTTGATAAAAAAAAGAAAGGCACTGGTAGTGAAGAAAATAAGATTCTCTATTGTTCCTTTTGTGGAAAGGGACAAAATGAAGTCAGGAAGCTCATTGCCGGCCCATCTGTATATATATGCGATGAGTGCGTTGATTTATGCAATAACATTATCGAAGAAGAGCTCAGCAGTGACGAAGAGAATCAAGAACTCGTTCTCTATAAGCCCAAAGAGATCAAGTCAATGCTTGACGATTATGTAATTGATCAAGACGTTGCTAAGAAAGTCTTGTCTGTGGCGGTATACAATCACTACAAGCGATTAATCGATAAGCCAAAACCAAGAGACGAAGATTACGTAGAGATTGGAAAGAGTAATATTCTTCTCATAGGACCGACTGGCTCAGGTAAAACATTATTGGCTCAGACGCTTGCACGCATTCTCAATGTCCCGTTTGCTATTGCAGATGCAACAACATTGACAGAAGCAGGGTATGTTGGTGAAGATGTTGAGAACATCGTCCAGAAACTCCTGCAGAATTGCGACTACGATGTTGAGCGAGCTGAAAGAGGTATTATATATATCGACGAGATCGATAAGATTTCGAGGAAGACTGACAATGTATCAATTACTCGCGATGTATCGGGAGAAGGGGTCCAGCAAGCTCTTTTGAAGTTAATTGAAGGAACCACCGCATCCGTTCCTCCGCAAGGTGGAAGAAAACACCCGCAGCAAGAATTCATCCAAGTTGATACCTCAAACATACTATTCATATGCGGAGGGGCATTTTCTGGATTGGAAAAAGTCATTGAATACCGAACCAATAAATCAGGAATCGGTTTCCTTGCTGAAGTTAAAGAGTCAGAAGAGCAAACTGATCTGGGCAAAATATTTGAGAAAGTTGAACCAGAAGATCTAATCAAATATGGACTCATTCCTGAATTTGTAGGAAGACTCCCAATTGTCTCAAGTCTGCATGAACTCAGCAAAGAAGCAATGGTTAGGATTTTGACAGAACCCAAAAATGCACTAATCAAGCAATATCAAAAGTTGTTTTCAATGGAAGATACAAAACTAGAATTCTTACCTGAAGCGTTAACTAAGATCGCTGAACTTGCTATGTTAAGAAGAACAGGAGCAAGAGGGTTGAGAACCATACTCGAGGAGACACTGCTCGATACAATGTATGAGATTCCATCTCATGAAAAGAAACTAGATAAGGTTATTGTAAATGAGCAATTTGTGGTCAATAAATCAAAACCATTTGTTGTCATCTCTAATGATTCCATGCCATCAAAAAAGGGAAAAAAAACAAAATCTGAACCTATGCTAAGAGATGGCACAAGCGCATACACTGACTGATATCAGATAACTTGAATCAAGGCTTGAAAAAGCTATTTTTGACCATATAAATAAACTATGATTATAAAAGAAGACTGAATATGGTTGAAAACAAAGAAAAAATATCACTCGACATTACCATGGATAAACCGCTCCTACCTCTTAGGGATGTCGTTGTCTACCCTCACATGGTAATTCCACTTTTTGTTGGAAGAGAAAAATCAAAACTCGCGCTAGAAGACGCAATGAGCGAGGACAAGAAAATTCTTTTATCATCCCAAAAAAGATCAGACATTGATGACCCATCAATAAAAGATATCAATACGGTTGGTACACTCGCAAATATTCTGCAACTTGTCACGCTTCCGGATGGAACTGTGAAATTGCTTGTGGAAGGAGTTTCAAGAGTTGACCTCTTGGATATCCGATCGGATCAATACTTCAAAGCAGACTATTGCCCACTTGATGAGTTTGGCGATGAAAGTGACAAAGATATTCAAGCACTCAGAAGAACAATGATTTCTCAGGTAGAAAGTTATGTTCGAATGACCAAGAAGGTTCCAGCGGAGGTTGTAAACACGTTAGCAAGCATTAAGGAGAGCGGTAGACTGGTCGATACCATCGTTGCTCACATGTCACTCAAGCTTGATGAGAAACAGAAAATTTTAGAGCAAATCAATATCAAAGAGCGGCTTGAGTATGTCATTGGTCTCATAGAAGTTGAAATAGATATGATTGAGGTTGAGCAAAAAGTCAGAGGCCGAGTCAAAGATCAGATGGAAAAAAGCCAGAAAGAATACTATTTGAATGAACAGATGAAGGCCATTCAGAAAGAGCTCGGTGATCTCGACAACGCTAATAGTGAATTCGATGAACTTGAAGAAAAGATTAAAAAGTCTGGAATGACAAAAGAAGCTGATGAAAAAGCATCATCTGAGCTTAAAAAATTACAAATGATGTCTCCTATGTCAGCCGAAGCTACTGTAGTAAGGAACTTTCTGGATGTTTTGCTTTCTGCGCCTTGGAAGAAGAAAACGAAAGCAAAAGTATCCTTAGATCAAGCTCATAAAATCCTTGACGAGGATCATTATGGATTAAAAACAGTAAAGGAAAGAATCATTGAGTACCTCGCTGTTCAAAAAAGGGTCAAAAAACTCAAAGGACCAATCCTCTGCTTAGTAGGACCTCCTGGGGTTGGTAAAACTTCATTGGGCGCAAGCATTGCAAGATCGACTGGCAGAAAATTTGTGAGAATGTCTTTAGGGGGTGTTAGAGACGAAGCAGAGATCAGAGGGCATAGAAGAACCTACATAGGAGCAATGCCAGGCAAGATCATGCAAAATCTGAATAAGGCTGGCGTTAGAAATCCACTTTTTTTACTTGATGAAATTGATAAAATGTCGATGGACTTCAGAGGCGATCCATCGTCTGCACTTCTCGAAGTTCTGGATCCTGAGCAAAACACCACCTTCAATGATCATTACATGGAAGTCGATTTTGATCTTTCTGATGTTATGTTCATTTGCACTGCTAATACACTTAATATACCTCCTCCTTTGCTGGATAGAATGGAAGTGATTCGCATTGAAGGTTATACAGAAGATGAAAAAATGAATATTGCTGAGAGGTATTTAGTTGAAAAGCAAACGGAAGCCAATGGCTTAAAGGATTCGGAGATCAAAATCACAAATAGCGCAATTCTTTCAATCATTCGTCACTATACACGTGAGGCTGGAGTCAGAAATTTAGACCGTGAAATTGCCAAAATTGCTAGGAAAGTTGTGAAGTCATTGATCATGAAGTCAAAAGATGAAAAAGTGCACATAAGGCCTGGCAGCCTAGAAAAATACCTTGGCGTCAAAAAGTTTAAGTACGGTATTGCAGAGAAAGACAATCAGATTGGGCAAGTCACTGGTTTGGCTTGGACACAGGTTGGCGGAGAGCTTCTGACTATTGAATCGACAGCCATTGCAGGCAAAGGTAAGTTGATCAATACGGGACAGCTTGGTGATGTTATGAAAGAGTCAATTCAAGCAGCCACAACAGTTGTGAGAAGCCGGGCCAAAGCTCTTGGAATAAAAGAGGATTTTTACCAGAAAAAGGATATGCACATTCACGTCCCAGAGGGCGCCACGCCTAAGGATGGGCCCAGTGCGGGCATTGGAATGTGTACTGCTCTAATCTCATCTTTGACCGATATTCCGGTGAAAGCAAACGTCGCAATGACAGGAGAAATAACCTTAAGAGGTGAGGTGCTTCCAATCGGCGGTTTGAAAGAAAAGCTACTCGCTGCTCATAGAGGTGGAATAGAGATCGTAATTATTCCAGAAGAGAATAAGAAAGACCTTACTGAAATACCAAAGAACATCAAAGAAAAGCTTGAGATAGTTCCTGTTCAGTGGATTGATCAAGTGCTAGAAATTGCTCTAGAAAGGATGCCAGAAATTAAGATTCAGCGCTCAAAAGGAAGGCAATCTTCGAAGCCAAAACCTTCATCAGAAAAAAATCTTCCTCATTAATCAATTAAAAATATCGAAACCCTTTATTGACAAGGGTTTCAAAGGACTGGTATAAATTGTATGTTCCAGGT
>MDTB01005015.1_pt1 | contig 12582 bp, 10 predicted proteins | sample 811161 | NCBI WGS metagenome assembly MDTB01 (sample SAMN05326650, study PRJNA326480) | marine metagenome | isolation source: seawater | place: Mediterranean Sea | collected 2009 | reverse complement strand
GTCTTGTTGTGGCTCCAGGGCCAGTGCGACACAAACCGTCTCTCCTGATAAGCGGTCCGGAATGCCGAACGCACAAGCCTCCCTCACGGCCGGGTGACGCTCCAGCAAGATATCAATATCCTCAGGCTGGACTTTTATACCCGCACGATTGATTTCGTTCTTCTTTCGCCCGGTAAGAACGATCGTCCCATTTTCGATGCGCCCGAGATCACCTGTCCGGAACCAACCCTGGATAAAGGCTTGCGCCGTGGTTTCCGGCCGCTCGAAGTAGCTCGACATAATCGACGGGGTTTGGATCATTAATTCTCCTTCGCCCTGGCTCTTCAGCGAACCGTCTTCCGCTAAAATCGCGGCATGCCCGCCCCATAATCGTCCGATCAATCCGTCTCTCGGTTCGAACTCAGCGGCAGATGCACCGCCAATCCAGTTTGCCGTCTCCGTGATCCCATACATATTCACGACATTCTCTGTGCCAGACCAATCGATAACCTGACGCCATAAATCGGCAGACATTGGCGCGGACCCAACATGAACGCGTCGCAACGTTTCCTGTGCGGGTGGCTTTGAAAGTTTAAGAGCCAATTGCCAAAACGCCGGCACGGAGCTCATAAAGGTGACTTTGTTCCGGTCGATCGTCTCGCCGAGTTTACCGATGGCGCCGATGTCGGTTCCTTTTTCCAAAATGACATCGCCCCCTTGCAGTAAGGCGGTCAAACAGTTGCCGATGAGACCATGCCCGAAGTGTACGGGGAGCGTGCACAATGTCGTCGCCATATCTTCGGCGCCAATATGGACGCGATTCAAAGCAAGCCGCGCCAGCAAAGAACGGAAAGTATGTACCACCCCTTTAGGAATACCCGTCGTCCCGGAGGTGAATAGAATGAGCGCTTCGTCGTCCAGGGTGGCGTCGCGTTTTTCGTGCGGGATCGGAAGATTGGAAGTCCGGTCGTGGGCAAAATCCCAAATCGCGGTCTCGCTGTCCGCAAGGGCGTCTATTCCTTCGCCGTCGACGAGCGCGACGACCGGCTTTAGGTGCATTTCAATATTGCGGAATTCTGCGCTTGTGAGGTTCGCATTCAATACCGCCGCCGTCGCGCCGGCCGACCAAGTCGCAAATAAATCTGCAAAAAAGCGACCGGATCCCGTTTGTAAAATGAGCACCTTATCGCCGGCGCCGACACCCGCTTTCTTGAGAATTTCCGCCTGCTTCAATGCAGCCGAGGCAATCTCCGCGCCGCTCCATTGCGCCCCATGCGTCAGGTCTGACACGGAACCTAAGCGATCAAATGAAATAATCATGTCCGGATACCGGTCTTCGCAATCATTGATGCCGACGCCGCGACCGAAAGGGCTCGCCGGTTCCTGTCGAACAGGCGGATAGGCCTTACGCTGTAAACTCTGCGATCAAACAACATTTTCTGACGACGTCCTATCTGCGGCAATCTCCAGCATGCCGCGTATGGCTTCTTCATCCAGCCAATGGCTATTGTTGTCGCTTGAATAATGGAACCCTTCATCGACCTGCGTTGCATCCGCATAAGGGCCTTCGCGCGTCCACTTGGCGTCATTGCTGGGCAAAATCACGTACCGGTCTTGCAGCTCCATCGTGTGCCGCGCATCGTCCTCGGTAATCATTGTTTCGTGCAGCTTCTCCCCCGGGCGAATTCCCACGATCTTGTGTTTGATACCCGGTGCGATTGCCTTAGCCAGGTTTGCGACCGACATACTCGGGATTTTCGGTATGAAAATCTCGCCGCCTTGCATAATCTCAAGAGAGTTGAAGACAAATCGAACCCCTTGATCAATCGTGATCCAAAACCGCGTCATTCGCGGATCGGTTATCGGAATTTCAGTGCAGCCTTCCCGGACCAGCCGTTGAAACAACGGGACAACGCTCCCCCGTGACCCCAGTACATTGCCGTAGCGCACGACGGAAAACTTTGTCCCGATATCGCCGGAAAGATGGTTCGCAGCTATGAATATCTTGTCCGACGCTAGTTTACTCGCGCCATAAAGATTGACCGGGCTGGCGGCCTTGTCGGTGGAAAGCGCGATAACCTTTTTTACGTGACAGCGAAGAGATGCCATCACAACATTTTCGGCGCCGTATACATTCGTCCTTATGCATTCGATCGGATTGTATTCTGCGGCCGGAACTTGTTTTAGCGCGGCCGCATGCACAACGTAGTCAACATCACGCATCGCCATTTCCAACCGGTTCACATCGCGAACATCGCCGAGAAAGAACCTCAGAGGCGTTCCCTTCTGTTCCGGATTGAGCTCGGTTTGCATTTCGTACTGCTTTAATTCGTCCCGCGAAAAAATGATCAGCTTTCGCGGTTTGAACTGTGACAAAACCATGCGCGTAAACTGCCGCCCGAACGATCCTGTGCCGCCGGTCAGCAATATCGTCTTTCCATTCAGATCTATAGGTGTCATGGCTTTAAAACTAACTCTTGGGTGTAAGGATTCGTCCGAAGTGAATTGCGCCTCGGCGGCATTTCACCAATCGATAGGTATGCGTGCTAAACGGGCTCATTATTTTGGGAAAGAAATGCGCGCCCATACCAGTCATCTTGTTCTAACAATTCCTGATGGCTGCCGCTCTCAGATATCTCGCCATCTCTTAAGACGACTATTTGGTCTGCATCTTTTACCGTCGAAAGGCGATGCCCGATTATCACAACGGTCATTTCCGTTGAGTTCCGAATTTTCTCAAGGGCGCTGCGAAACCGCGCTTCCGACAGCGCATCGAGATTGGCGGTCGGTTCGTCTAAGACGACAATCGGCGCCTGCCGGATCAGTGTCCGCGCCAAATCAAGCCGTTGACGTTCACCGCCCGACAGCCGTGTACCTTCGGAGTTAAGTCGGGTGTTGTAGCCCTCGGGTAGGTTTTCGATGAATTCGTGTGCGTGCGCCAATTCCGCGGCAGCGATGACTTCGTCCTGACTCGCGCCGGGCTTCCCATAGCGGATGTGCTCGTTGACGGTAACATTGAAAACTTGCGGAAGTTGCGGAGCGACGGCAACGGCCTGCCGCAAACTTTTCGTACTAAATGATAGTTGGTCGACCCCATCGTAAAGAATTTCGCCGGACTGCGGTGTTCGCAAGCGGGGTAAAAGTTCTACAAGCGTCGACTTGCCCGCGCCCGAAGGGCCAACGAGCGCCGTCACCTTTCCGGCAGGAATAACAAACGAAATGTTTCGGAGAGCGGCACCTTGCACTGCACTTTGATTGGCCTCCGAGTAGCTGAACGAGACATTCTTGAACTCAATCGCTTTATCCAGACGCGTTAGTTGATTGGTTTCGCCGGACGGATCTCTATTTGTTTCGAGTTCGTCAAATCGACGAAGTATGACATCTGCGGACGCCAAAACCGCCAAATAGGCTTGTCGCTGCTGGATCGCTGATTTGGTGAGCGGAATCAAGCGAATCAAAATGAAGAAAAAGAGAACGATTATCTCCAAATCAAGTTTTAGAACGTTTACCGCGTAATACAAAAAAACCAGGCCGATCGCCATAATGATCGGTTCTACCAGCCCGGTGAGGAACGCGATCATACGGGTTCGTTGGTAGTTTCTATCGCGCTGTTCGCGGGTGAAATCGTTGAATGCGTCTTCTTCTGCCTGAGCGACGCCTGAGAGACGAACAAGACGAGTTGCTTTGAGTCGTTCTAACAAGAATCCAGACATCTGTTGATTGGCCGAAGTAACCAATCGCCCCAATTCACGAATTCGGGACATGTAGCGGATAAGCAGCAACGAGACGCCGAGCAATACGGAAAGCGCTACCAGGGTGAGCTCCAGAGAGAGCGCCAAAACGATGCCCACGTACACCGTGGTGAGCAGGAGCGTCCCGATGAAATTCGTACCATTCGATATGAGACCCAGACTGGACATCAATTCGGTCGTCATTTCATTGACGAACCCGCCGGAATCTACTCGATCATGGTACTCCATATCGGCCGACAAGAACTGTTTGAAGCCTCGATCTCTGATCTGGCGCTCCATTTCGTTCCGGACCCAACTGGAGAATACTTCGCGTAAATAGACAAACACTTGTCTCAAAACGACGATAATAAATGAAACGATCAGCAGCATCAAAAGACTGATAGAAATGCCGATAAACTCAGTTGCATCGGCGAGAAACTGCCAAACGCGCGAGTCTGCGGTTAGGCTTGCCAGATCACCTTCAGACTTAACGAACTCAAGGAGCGGCAGAATAATACCAACCCCGATCCCCTCGAACACAACGGCAAACAGTTGGAGGAAAAGGATCATCACAAACCAACGGCGTTTGTAGCCAAGCCGCCGGGCGTAATCGAGAAAGCCAGGTAACAACATCTAAATTATAATTTTCTAATTAAAAAAATTCGCGTTCAATCCGACGAATTTTTGGCCGTCCGGTCGGCGGCCTCCAGATCATGTGGACTGCCGACATCGGTCCAATATTCATGCAGCGGAAACAATCCAATCTTGAGGCCTATTTGTTTCCCCATATTCAACAAGTCGGGCATCTCGGCCGTCTTGTTCGTCGGTACGAGCGACTGAAACTCCGGTGATAAACAGTAAATTCCGGCGGCGATAAAGCTGCTGACGGTCGGTTTTTCGTCTATGCATTTGAAAGTATCATCATCCGTCCGTCTAATAACGCCAAAGGGAATTTCGACGTCATAGCGGGCGACCGTAACGGTGCCGTCATAGTTATGCCGTCGGTGATATTCATAGAGCGCACGATAATCGACCGACGTTATGACATCGCCGTTCACGACTAAAAAAGGGTCTGTTGCAAACGATTTATCCATGAGGCCCAGAGCGCCAGCGGTCCCCAGCCGGTCATGTTCGTGGATAAATCCGATGGCTGCCCGATTTTCCCTTTGCGCGACGTAACTCTCGATTTGCTCGGCAAGATAATTAACTGAGATCAGCATATTCTTAACGCCAGCATCCTCGAGAGAGGACAAGACGTGGTCAAGGATAGGACGCCCACCGACCTTGAGCAGAGGTTTCGGCGTATGTTTCGTGCGCTCTCCGAGCCGAGTGCCCAGCCCCCCAGCCATAACTAGAGCGCTTCCGATACCTTCGAGTTCGCCGGCGAAAAGTATTTCACAGATCTTCCCGCTATCATCGAGTAGGGGCAAAAACGTTCTCGTGCTGCCCACATTCTCCAACTTGGCTCGGTTCTCGACAACCTGCCCGATCCGCCCGACGACCGGATTCGTATGCATTGCAGACGCGGCCGCATCGTCCAGGCTCGCACCCGCCAACATGGCACGACGGATATCGCCATCGGTCACCGTGCCGAGCAGTCGACCATTCGGGTCTACGATCACTTGAAACAAGTGCGTTGACGAATCGATACGCCGCAGGACTTCGCTGATTGGCGTATCGGGTCTGCATACATATTCGCGAAAATCGATAATAGAGTACATTTCTCCGGTCCGTACCCGGTACGAGTAAATTTCTCTAATTCGGTCTCGGGATAAATCGCGCGAGGACGCCGCCGGCCCATTTGCGAAATGCAAGTGTCGCAGCTTCATGCGTCGGATCACTGCGATAGGGATCGAGGTGTTCGTGGTCCGAAATGAGGGCAATATCCCGCATGGAGTGTTTTAAAGAAAATGTCACGAGCCGGTTATTGGCAGTGACTTGTATATGACCGGCCCAACTAATTTCTTCATCAAAAAGTAAATCACTCAAATCCACGTTCAAAGCACATTCCGGTTGAACCCGAATCCGAGGTAATTGCCGACCATCATACGTCGCGATTCTCGCCAGTATCGGTCGCTTGTAAGGATTGATGAAGACTAGAGATTCACCGAGATCATATCGACGATCAAGATGTATGACCGGGTAAGCATCAACGTACTTTCCAAACTTTTCCATTTGCGCAATGACAGGCGGCGAACCGTATTTATAGGAGTTGTCGGACAGAAAACTCTTCTTTCCAGGCTTCGAGTAGATGGTGTAACTGCTGAACACACGCTTCGACTTAAAAACCGGTTCTTCGCCAGCCGCTTCGACCATCAACTCTAAATATGCCGGTTCTGTCGCACCGCGCGCCATCCCGTCTTCAATAAAAAACGGCTCCGCGATATCACCGCATAATTTGCCGTAACGATATTCCAATTCGTAACTCTTCTGATAAAACGTCTCTCCCATCCGGTATGCCAAGCCCGAAACTTTAACCTTCGCAGACGCAATGTCGGGACCCAACCGAGCGCCGATCAAATCGGTCGGTGTTTCAATGGTACAATCGTATCCGAGCGGCAGGGAAACGATTGTAGGATAGACGTAATATTCCATTAGTACTGAGTAATCATGAGAGTTTCGTTAAAGGCTCGACTAAGGTTTTCTAAACACGGGTTCAACCATCCGCCCATGCAGAGCGTCACTCAAAGCCCCATTCTCCAGACCTTCTTTCATAATGGAGAAAGCGCCTTCATAGGCCGCCAACGTCTTCTCGACATCTGCATCGGTATGGGCGTAGCTGGGCGCATGCCAGCCTGCTGTCAAAACCCCGGCGGCGCAGCCTTCCTGTTGGAACACGCTCTTCAGCAGCCATCCATCATGACCGTCCCCGGAAAAATTCATCACATGGCGCGCGGGATAGCCTTCAACTTCGATGTGATCTCCTAAACCGTGATCCTGTACAGCGTCCCGGAACCCCTCCATTAGATCGCGTCCAATCCGCTCGACATGTTCCAAGACAGGTTCGGATTCCAATACATCCAATACGGCGTTTGCGGCGGCAATGCCGATCATGTCACCGCCGAACGTGAACGAAAAAAATGCTTCTTCAAACATTTCCATGACATCACTTCGGCCAAGGATAACTGAAATCGGCGCACCATTCCCGAGCGCTTTTCCAAAGCAAGCAATGTCGGGCGCTACGCCGAAACGGCCATAAGCTCCCCGGAGATCAATCCGAAACCCGGTCCAGCATTCGTCAAATATGAGGACGGCTTCATGCTGCTGAGAAAGGGCCTTCACCGCTTCCAGATAACCGTCTGCCGGTTCTACGATCCCCATCGGTTCCATAATGATGGCGGCGACGTCTCCGGAATGAAGGCGCAGCAATTCCCCCAATGCGTCGATATCGTTATAAGGAAACGGAATGGTTAGAGATCGTACGGATTCAGGTACGCCCGCATTCCTGGTCGTCGTACCGATAAACCAATCCTGCCAACCATGATAACCGCAGCATAAGATTTTTTCTTTTCCGGTGAACGCACGGGCCGCTCTGACAGCACCACTCGTGGCGTCAGAACCATTTTTACCAAACCGGACACCTTCAGCGTAAGGAAACCATTCCACCAACCGGCCGGCGAGCGACAGCTCTTCATTCGTCGGCAGCGAGAAAGCGATCCCATCACTTAACCGGTCTCGTATTGCTTCGTTTACGCGCGGGTTATTGTGTCCCAAAAGAAGGGGACCGAGCGCCATCGGCCAATCAATAAATTCATTTCCGTCGGCATCCCAAACACGCCCGCCGTCAGCCCGGACCGCGAAGACGGGGGACGCGCCGAGGGGGTATTGGGTCCAACATTTGGAAAACGTTTGTGCCTGGCCGGGTATGTGCGCACGTGCTTGCTCTAGAAGAGCGAGCGATTGCTCATAGCGTTTCTCCAAGCGATTCGTCGACGGGTTCACGATCTCTCCTCCAAACGGTCTGCCGCTCTGCTTCGCGCCAAGCCTTCGTCTCGCTTGATACCAGCGTTCAAGCTGGCAATTTGCGGGTGAGCATTCGTGCAGTCCATGATTTCGAGCCAATCTGCATTCAGCAGACGTTCATCCCCCATCGTATCCGCGAGGGTGCGTAGCATCATATAATCGCGCGCATCATCGACCGTCCATCGCGCTCCGGACATGTCGTGTGGGGCGGGCACGTTTCCAGCCCGCAGGCGGGTCCCGTTCTCCAACGACGACTCCTTCCACATCCAAGGGACGACGTGTTCGCGCTCCGAGCGTAGGTGCGCTTCTTGCGCCGCAAGCGACAGTGTATCGAATGTGAAGACGGATACGTCGAGGCCGTCCGGCCAGCTTGGCGGTTTAACGTTGCTGCAGTAGTCCAAAGAATGTTCGGCCCGATGGTTAATAACAGCAGAGATAACCTGGGGATCGGCAAGCGGGCAATCACCCGTAAGACGGACGATGACGTCCGCTGCACTCATCGTCGCGGCGCCCAAATACCGGGACAGGACATCGTCTTCGGAACCTCTGAACACCTGAATCGCGAGTTTTGTCGCAATTGCTTCAAGCGCATCGTTCTCCGGGCCGTCGCCGGTTGCGAGAACGACGTCATCGACCTCTGCTGCGCGTTTAACACGCTTTATCATGAATGCGATCATCGGAAATCCGGCCAATTCGTATAGCACTTTTCCCGGCAGCCTCGTTGAATTCATGCGCGCTTGGATGATGCAGACCGTACGCAACTATATGGCCTTTCTTTTTAGGGAATATCGCAAGTCCGAAACGATGGCGTCGAGCAGCGCGATCAAGATGCGTTTGTTGGCGCGCCAACCCGAACCGAACCGCGGTTTGTCGTCCTGGCGTGAACGTACTTCCGCCGGAACTGTGGCAAACGGGTCTCCGCGACGCAGTGCGGTCAGCGCGAGCTCCGTTCCGACAGATCTTCCGGCATCAAACCGCCCGTGTCCGAAGTACAACGCAATCGGATAGGCCTTCACGCCACACAAAATATCGCGAACGCCGTAGCGGATACGGGCGTAATATCCGAACAAGCGTTCGGCAATCCGCGCAAACGTCGGTCGGATGCCAAGAACCAAAGTGACGCCCGAAGAGGCGATGACCGATTGAATGGCGCCCAATAACTTGGGATCGAACTGGCCGTCGGCATCGAAAGTAATGACCAATTCCGCACCGAGGTCCGCCGCCGTAGCGAACCCCGCATCCAGTGCGCCTTCATATCCGCGATTCAGCGGCAATTCGAGCACCTCCGCGCCGGCCGCGAGCGCGGCCTTGGCCGTATCGTCGGTAGAACCATCGCTAACAACGAGGGGCGTTCCGTACTCCATAACGCCGGACACGACGTCGGAAATCGTCTCCGCTTCGTTTAAGGCGGGAATCAAAATGACTGTCTTGGGAGACGTCATCTACGTAATTACCGTTCGCTTCATTCGACATCTTCTAATCGGACGATATCCCCAAACGGAATTTCCCTTTTCAGCCGTTTCCCCGTTAATTCATCAAGCCGGTACGGCGGTAATGCGTCCGGAGGGCAGGGCCGCAGCACGGTCAAATCCGATGTCTGGATGACATTCCCCGCATTCAGCGATTTGCTCGCGCGAACCGCCCGGCGCTGAAGGACGACTGTTTCCTCTTCGTTTTCCATGACCCGCTTTTCTTCACTGCCCAATGCGGCCTGAAGTTCACGGGTCCTTTCCACCATCTCGGACCAATCGGCCGGGGACATGGAAAATTTGTGGTCCGGGCCTTCCCGCTCTTTATCGTCGGTGAAGTGCTTTTCAACAGCGCGGGCGCCGAGAGTGACGGCGCCGAGTACCGTCGCATGGCCCGGTGTATGATCCGATAAACCGAGTACCACGTTCGGAAATGCCGCCGCGTATGCTTTCAATACGTTGAGCGCGATGTGTTTAAAGTTATCGAGCGATGCCGTGTAATTGGTATTGCATTGCATCAGGCAGATGTCGCGGGTGTGTTTTTGAGCGGCTGCGACCGCAGCTTCTACTTCCGCCATCGTGGAAGCACCGGTCGCAATGAAGAACGGCTTGCCGTCTTTCGCCATTTCTTCGATTTCTTCATGCCAGGTGATGTCGCCGGATCCGAGTTTCCAAGCACAGACGTGCTTTGAAAGTTCGGGCAACATCTGCAAATCATATGGCGCGGTGAAATAGTCGATACCGGCCTCGTCGCAAGTCTCCCGAAGGGGTGGGGTCCAATCCATCGAAATCGATGCGTCTTGGTAAACCTCGAACACGCTTTTGCTCCAGTTTGCCTGGTGTGACTGCTGTCCCCCCAGGTTCTTGAAGCCATAGTCTGAAACGATGGTCTCCGCCTGAAAATTTTGAAATTTTGCAGCGTGCGCGCCCGCTTCGGCACAAAGATGAATCAGGTCCTTTGCCCGTTCGATGTCGGCGTCATGATTGGCGGCAATATCGGCGATAAAATATACGGGATTATCGCCTCCAACCTTAAATCGCCCAGTATCCAGAATTGTCATTTTCGCCTTCTCCTAAAGCCTTGCGACTTCTTCCAGTAATGTCGGCATCGGCCGCCGCAATGCCTGTTCGATACGCTCCACATTCATCCGCAAATCCTTCGCCCGGTGCGCTCTATCAGCGACGGTGCTTGAGAGCGCCGGTTTGGCCTTATCCGACGAAAGCCCAACGTGAGATGCGACCGCTAAGGCAAAATCGCATTTACTTGAGCCATCGCGACACCCCAGATTGTAGACACCTTCCAATCCGGATGTTGCGGCCTCTATAGAGAGCGCCGAGAGGGTCTTGAGATGCAGTGGCGAAAATAGGCTATCCGTAAAAAGAGAGATCGGCGTTTCAGCCCGCAGGTTTTCGACCAACCAATCCGAAAAATTTCCCCGCTCAGGCGTCAAAGATGCTCCGAAAAAGTTAACCCGCAGCACCAATCCTCTTTCTCGGCGTAACGTCGCCGCTTCGCCCTCAAACTTTGTCCGACCGTATACATTTACAGGCCCGGTATCGGCTTCCTTATGTAAGCCCGGTTTATCAGGATAGACCTGATCCGTTGAAAAATAGGTCAGGGTAACTTCGCTCGCCAGCTGCTCTGCAAGATTTCGCGTGGTGTCGCAATTGAGCGATCGGGCACGTGCGGGCTCAGACTCGCAACCGTCTACATCCGTCATTGCGGCGCAGTGAAAGACGTAGTCGGGCTGCGTCTGCGCAATCAATTCGCGCGTCGCCGCCGGATCCGTGAGATCGCAGGGAAAATCTCCGCTGGTCCTGCCGCTCACAATCGTTCGGCCGCTCGTTCCGGCCGCCGCTTGCAGATATGGACCAAGAAGCCCCGTTCCACCCGTGATAAGGATATTCGTCATCGTTTAAAGGTCGACGCCACTCTGATTTTGGGTGGCAACTTTGCTTGTCGGAAAACAATCAAAAAAAATTCTAATGGCTCCTGCGGGCGCGTTTGTCCGCAGCTTACCTCAGGGGACATGATCGTATGATCGCTACGAATGATCGATCGAAAATCGATCCAGTTGCTTCGATCCGACGATTACATGAGCTTTGTACTCACCGTACCCGTGCCAGGAAAAGCGAAAGAGGCGATTTCTAAACGCGTCCTGCTCGTGCTTGTTTAGGACAACTTCGTGCAACCGAATGCCTTTCGCCGGAATTGTTATCTCGGTCGTGCGAACGGGCAATTTCAGGTTCTCCGTTGGGTCCTCTGGATATCGCAGTTCGATGTCGAGTGGTTTGCTCGCGATATTGATGATCGACACAAACACTCTGTCCTCATCGGGACAGTGGATTAATTCGAACGGGCATCCGTTGCTAAATCCAGCGGCCTGACCATGCACGGCACAGCTGCTGGTGGGTGTTACAATTTCGATTTGCGGTCGGGTCGTGCCGCGAACCCCATCGCTTCTGGCACAACGCGTTACATCCAGCCAAAATGCGGAAATTTCGGCGCCTGCCCGATCAGGGGTATGTTTCGTCAGTTCCTCACGCCATTCACTTCCGGCAAGCAAGGGGCGCGTGTCGCGCCAGACGATATCGCCGTCTTCATTGTACATCGTCAAATGCACATCAAAATCCGGAATGGCGTTTGTATTGTTGTAGTCCAGTTGATGATTCGCCATCCAAAGCCATTGCTGGACATTTTCACCAAAGAGGACCGGTAGGTGATTTGGCAGGCGAATAGCCCGCTTTGGTGAGAGTCGATCTACGAACCGATAAAATTTTTGGCGGAACGGGATTTTGTCTTCATTCGATTGCGCGCGATTTATTTCCGGCGACGTCGAGCCGTCGCGCGGCAATTGAATGAAATAATATTCAAGATCTAAGAGGCAGGCCGTGCATCGATCTGCGAGTTCTGCCGAATTTAGAAACCGATCGAAGGACAACTCAGGATTTTCTGAAAGTGTCCGGTACATCTCACTCAGCTGGAATTCTTTGCACCGACAAACGAACAGACTTTCATCCAGGGCTTCGTCGTTCTTCAGAAGAATTTTTCCCATTTATCGTTTCAGTCTCCGCAGGGAGAAAAGGCTTCGGTGTGGCGAAAAGAAAGTTCCCGTCGTCAACCGTTTTTCCGGAAAAGATCGCGAAATGGTCTACCTTCAATTCCCAAGAGACGCTTCAACGGGTGCACCGCCCACGTGCGCGAATATCGTAGAAAGTAACTCCGTTCGACATGGATTTCGTCCTGTTCCGGCGAAACTTGGATAATTTCCATCTCTTCTTGCGAAACCATGAATTGCCGCTGGAACTGCCGCATTACCCGCTCGACAGCTTCGTTGCTTACGTGCCGGGCGTCGATCTCCCATGGCTGCCGAGTTCCCATTGTCACGATTTCGTATGACGGGAAATAGAACACATCTTCCGGATGCGCTTGAGAAAAT
>MDTB01068507.1_pt1 | contig 12584 bp, 13 predicted proteins | sample 811161 | NCBI WGS metagenome assembly MDTB01 (sample SAMN05326650, study PRJNA326480) | marine metagenome | isolation source: seawater | place: Mediterranean Sea | collected 2009 | reverse complement strand
ATTGATCTATACGAAAAGCAATCTTTTAATTATTTTGAGGGCTGGGTATTAACCAAGCATGCCGAACTAGTAAAAGATCAACTACGAGTAAAAATCGAGAATAATAAATGAATTTAAAAAAATATAATCCATCTAAAGAAATTATGATAAACGCTGAGTACGCGTCGATAGAAGATTATAATACTGAGTATTCAAGATCCATTAAAGAAAATGATGATTTTTGGAATGAAAAAGCAGAACGACTAGATTGGTTTAAAAAATGGAAAAAGGTGAGCGATGTCGACTTTGCTGAACCAAGTATAAAGTGGTTTATAGATGGAAAATTAAATGTCAGCTATAACTGTATTGATAGGCATATTAAAAATGGAAAAGGTGAAAATGTAGCTTTCTACTGGGAAGGTAATGACATATCCGAAAGTCAAGAATTGACCTACATAGAACTGCATGAAAAAGTATGCAGATTCTCAAATGTTTTAAAGAGCTTAAATATTTCAAAAGGTGATAGAGTGTGTTTGTATATGCAAATGATTCCTGAGCTTCCAATAGCTATGCTGGCATGCTCTAGAATTGGCGCGGTTCACTCTGTAGTTTTTGGTGCTTTTAGCCCTGATTCATTAAGAGATAGAATTAATGATTCAGAATGCAAATTGCTCATAACACAAGATACCGGGGTTCGTGGGACTAAAAATAATATTCCAATGAAATCAAATGCTGATACTGCGATTCAGCAAACACCTTCTATAGAAAATATAATTGTTGTTAAGCGAACTGGTGAAAAAGTTACCATGAAAAATGAGCGAGACCATTGGTGGCATGAGCATATCAATAACGCTGATTCGTATTGTGAGCCAGAGCATATGGATGCTGAAGACCCTTTATTCATTCTTTATACATCTGGATCAACTGGCACGCCCAAAGGAGTTATGCATACAACGGGCGGATATCTTTTGTATGCTAATTATACATTCTCAACTATTTTTGACCATAAAAATGATGACATATATTGGTGTACAGCAGATATTGGCTGGATAACTGGACACTCTTACATAGTGTATGGCCCGTTGTCGAATTGCGCATCTTCCGTAATTTTTGAGGGAGTTCCAAATTATCCTGACTTTGGAAGATTTTGGGATATTATAGATAAGTATAAAGTATCTTTGTTTTATACTGCTCCTACGGCACTTAGGGCCTTAATGAAAGAGGGTGATAGCTGGGTTCAATCCCACGAACTTAAAAGTTTAAGGATTTTAGGGACTGTGGGAGAGCCAATAAAAGAACCTGAATGGGAATGGTATTTCAAATTAATTGGATCAAAAAAATGTCCTATTGTTGATACATGGTGGCAAACCGAGACTGGCGGCATTATGATCTCTCCACTACCAGGAGCAGTACCAATAAAACCTGGTTCAGCAACGCTTCCTTTTTTTGGAATTAATCCGGTGCTTCTTGATGATTCTGGCAATGAAATAATCGGTAATAATAAAAATGGTTTATTAGCAATTAAATCCTCATGGCCTGGTCAGATGAGAACAGTTTATGGAGACCATGAGCGTTTTAAAAAAACTTATTTTTCTCAATTTAAAGGGTATTATTTTACTGGAGATGGAGCAAGAAGAGATGAGGATGGTTACTATTTTATAACTGGTCGTGTTGATGATGTTTTAAATGTGTCGGGTCATAGAATTGGTACCGCAGAAGTAGAGGGGGCAGTAGGAAAAGCTGAAGGAGTTGCTGAAGCAGCTGTTGTTGGATATAGTCACAATATTAAAGGTCAAGGAATTTATGCCTTTGTTACTTTAATGACAGGAGTTGATATTAGCTCATCAATAGAGAAATCAATTTTAGAGACCGTGTCAAAAGAAATTGGTCCTCATGCAAAACCAGATAGAATTCAATTTACGCCTGGCCTTCCGAAAACACGCTCGGGTAAAATTATGCGTAGAATTTTGAGAAATATTGCGGATAATAATCTAGATAATATGGGTGATATTTCTACCCTTGCTGATCCAACAGTCGTAGAAAAATTGATAAAAGGTAATCAAGTATAGTTAAATCCATTGATTATTTTTTGCTGTCATTTCATTGCTAATATTTCCAGTATTTACAGTCTCTTTAGGTTCGATTAGCATTATTTCGCATTCTTTATCTGCAAAGGGTCTATGCTCTACTCCTTTAGGTATGACCACCATTTCACCTTTATTGAGAAATAGTTTTTCATTTTTAAGCTCAATGGTTAACTGGCCCTTTATAATAAAAAAAGTTTCATCGGTTTCTTCATGTTTATGCCAAATGAACTCATCTTTAACTTTAGCTAGTTTAAACTGATATTCATTCATTTCAGCTATGACTTTTGGTTGCCAATATTCATAGACTTTTTTGAATTTTTGATTCAAATTTATTTTTTTTATTTTCACTATTTTCTCCATGAAAGTGATTTTTCTATATCATTATTTGATTCTATTTAATAAGATGATAATTTAAAGCTAACTAACCTAATCTTTTATTCATTAAATAGGGGTAAAAATGGCAAATCTTTTAAAAATAGAATGCATTGAACGTGATTGGCAGAACGCGACAGATCAATGCGTTTCAGTTGGCATTTATAATAACTTACAATTAAACCGTCAATTGCAGGGCGTAAATAGAAAATTGGGTCGAGCAATATCCCATGCTTTATCAGCAAAAATTATTAAAGGTAAGATTGGTGAAGTTACACGTCTTGTCGGTAAAAAAGGTTTAGTTGCCTATGTTTATGGTATGGGCGAAAAAGGAAGTATGAACCCTGAATCTTTCAGGATTTCAGCTGCTGCTGTATCTAAATACTGCATAAAAGATAAATTAAAATCAGTAACATTTTTGATGCCTAGTGAAGGCAAGGATAGTGCTTCATCTCAAGCTACAGCAGAAGGAATAGTCTTAGGCAGTTATCAATTTTATGAATTCAAATCAAATTTAGAAGAAATAACGACGCTAGATTCGGCTACAATTGTCGGGGGTAATAAGGAATCGATAGAAAAAGGTGTTATTATAGCTAACGCAGTATGCTTTGCAAGGGATTTGGAGAATAGACCAGGCAACATTGCTACTCCCTCGCATTTAGCTAAACACGCTATTGAAATAGGAAAATCTTCTACTGTAGATGTTACCATCTATGAGAGGAAAAAATTTACAAAGATGGGAATGGGTGCTCTAGCGGGTGTAGCATCCGGAACGGAGGAACCTCCAAAATTTATTATCATGGAATATTTTAATGGGCCAAAAAATGAGAAACCCAAAATATTGGTAGGCAAAGGGTTAACGTTTGATAGCGGAGGAATATCGATTAAGCCTGCATCTAAAATGGATGAAATGAAATACGATATGTGCGGATCAGGAGTTGTTCTTGGCGCTATGAAGGCAATTTCGCAATTAAAACCTAAAATGAATATTGTTGGGATTATTCCTTCAACGGAAAATATGAGCGGAGATAAGGCTTATAGACCAGGGGATATATTAACAGCGTACAATGGTAAAACAATTGAGGTCTTAAATACAGATGCTGAAGGAAGATTGATCTTAGCTGATGCACTTGCTTATGCTAGCAAGCACTATAACCCTGAATACATACTAGATTTTGCAACCTTAACAGGTGCTGTTGTAGTAGCGTTAGGCCACATTGCATCAGGTATAATGGGAACAGACTCAAAACTAATCTCTAGCATTAAAGCGTCATCGTGTACAACTGGAGAAAAAGTCTGGGAATTTCCGCTATGGGATGAATACTTAGAGCAAGTTAAATCAAAAATTGCCGATGTAAAAAATTTGGGGTCACCTGGTCAAGCTGGCACTATTGCGGGCGCAGCTTTTCTAAAAGAATTCGTTAACGATGATATACCGTGGTGTCACTTTGATATAGCCGGTTCAGCGTGGGGAGATAAGAAGATAGCTTATCAAAACCCAGGATCAGCTACCGGTGAGATCATCCGATTAGTTTTAGACCTTTTGAAAGTATAATGAGTTTTATTCCAATAATTATCTTTATTAGTGGTATTATCTTTGGTGCAGGGATGTTTTGGTTGTTAAAGAAGTTGCAAAATAACCAAGATCATGAAAACCGGAGTAATCTTAAGGCTGAATTTGGAGATTTATCTAAGCAAGCTTTAGATCAAAACCTTGACAGTTTTTTAAAATTGGCTGAAAATAAATTTTCTGAACTTCTTAAAACTTCTGATTCGCAATTAAATCAAAAGAAAGAACTCATTGATCAATCAATCGTTGATATGAAATCAAAACTTGAGGGATTAGATAAATCGACTAATGAACTAAAAGGCCATGTTGAAAACTCTCAAAAAGGTATTGGCGATCTTAATGAAACCACAAATAAGCTTTCGAGAATACTTTCAAGCTCCCAAGAGCGAGGACAGTGGGGAGAGAGAATGGTTGAAGACATTTTGGGTTTTATGGGTCTTGTCGAAGGTATAAATTTTGAAAAGCAGCTGCAAGCTGGAGATGGTAGGCCTGATTTTACATTTAAGCTCCCAAACAATAAAATGATTAATATGGATGTAAAATTCCCGTTAGTTCATTATGAAAATTTTCTTAGCTCAGACAATGAGAATGAAAAATTAAATGAAAAAAACGCATTTTTAAAAGACGTCAGGAATCATGTAAAAGCAATCGAAAAGCGTTCATATATAAATCCAGCTGAGGGAACAGTGGATTATGTGCTTATGTTTATTCCAAATGAAAGTGTCTATGCTTTTTTAAATCAAGAAGACAAAGACCTTATTGACTTCTCTTTATCTAGGAAGGTCCTTTTGTGCTCCCCTATTACATTATACGCAGTTCTATCGCTGATAAGGCAAGCTGTGTCAAATTTTGCAATGGAGCAAAAAGCTGGTGAAATGCAGGATCTCGTGAGCGTTTTTAGAAAACAGTGGGAGCAGTTCACAGAGAAAATACATTCTATGGGAAAATCTATTACTGCACTAACTAATCATTATGATGATTTGAAGGGGCCAAGGTATCGTGCACTCGAAAAGCCTATGGATAAAATAAATGAATTACAGTTAGGGCAAGATTTAAAAAATAAGAAGTTGGAAGATTGAAAAGAATACTCGTTACAATTTTTGCATCCGCTTTAGTTTCTTGTGTAGGGCCAGCCGATCCCGATCACGGTCTTGTTGAGAACTTGCCAGTAGTCATAAATAAGAATGATGTTTTTTCATTATCATTGAGAGCAGATAATTTTAGCATTAATCAAATTTTCACTTTATCACTATCAATTCCATCAAACAAGAAAATATTATCAACATTGATTGTTACTGATTTTAGCAGCACCGATTCATCTGTAATCCAAATTTTAGGAGAAAATGATTCAACTATTTTTAACTATATGATTGAATCAAATAAAACTCTATCGAGTTCTAGTAATTATTCTGCCTCAAAAAAGGGATTGATATCTTTAAATAGTTTTTCAGGTATTATTAATTGGGTAGTTACTGCAACTTCAGAATAAAAATCAATCAATGCATTTGAGAGCATTGAAATGTACTTCCAATCGGAGAACCAGGGGGAGCTACAGGAGCTTCAATCATTTTAAAGTTTTTTGGGTCTACCTTAAAATCGCTTAACCTTTGTTTTAAAGCACTCTGATGCGCCTTTGAGCGAAAATCTTTACTATTTCTTCGCACTATTTTGCTTGAGAGCTCATCAATAGTTAGCCTTGTTACTGATTTTACAGAGGACGAGCTCTTATCATTTGTAGCTAGATTCATTAAGTGATCTAAAATAATAAAATCAACACTACGCTTAACCTCTCCACTAAGACCTCCAGGTGACCCTTTTAATAATGTTTCTTTGACGATTGAATTAATAATCTTTTTAAGCCCTGGTTGCGCACTATCTCTAGCCTGATATTCAATCAACCGAGCGGCCCTTTCTGGATTTAAAAGCATTTTTGCTGTCATTGCTGCTGCTGTTTCAGCTAAACTTACTCCATCAAATGTTACCCCAGTTTTTGATTTAAAAGACTCCCTAGTCTTTCCTCTACCAGAAGCTCGTGGAGGTATTAATTTTATAATACCTTCATCCAAAGTAAGAAAGTCTGGTTGCAATGTTTGCATAAGAATGTTTAGCGATTGTAGCTGAGAATCTGAATCAATCATTTCAGTAATTAATTGCCCATCACCTCGTAAAGCATAGTTGTAATTTAGTCCACCAATTATCTTTGAGGCTGCCTCGATCTGATATCGATGAAGAAAATATATTGGAACAAGAACATCTCCTAAATCACTATACGGCTCCCCAAATCGAATATTTTTTTCTCCAAAATTTTCAAGAGCGACTTTTCTAATATTGATAAGATTTTGAAGTTCATTAGCAGCATTATCACCGTTATCCCATAGATGACTTCCAGGGTGCGCAGAACCTATTGATCTAGAGTCTTGATCAGTAATAAAAGTAATACCCCGCTTAATACCGTTTTGGATTATTTCTTCTAATGCCAACTCTTCGTTTACATTATTTGGAAAATCTTGATAGCCATATGCAACGGATATCTTATCCCATTCTCCGATACCGGTATCATAAGCATTTTCCCATTCAATTTGATTTAAATCGTTAAGTTTCAACGTGGGGTGGGGGTAATCCATCACAGATGCTCGATCAAAAGAACTTGCAAGAAAATTATGTTGAATTCCAATCGTGTGCCCAATTTCGTGAGCAACAAGTTGCTTGATCCTTGCTAAGGCCAGTTGTTTCATCGAGCCAGGTATTGATTCTTTATCTTCATATGGTGCAAGCAGTCCAGTAGCAATTAAATAATCCTGTCTTAATCTTAAAGAGCCTAATGAAACATTCCCTTTAATGATTTCTCCAGTTCTGGGATCTGAAATCCACCCACCGTATGACCACCCTCTTGTTGCGCGGTGCACCCAATGTATCATATTATATCTAACATCCATAGGGTGTGCGCCATCAGGTAGAGTTTTAACTTGAAATGCATCTATATATCCAGCTGCTTCAAAAGCCTGGTTCCACCATTTACCGCTCTCAAGCATTGCGCTTTTAATTGGTTCAGGAACACCCGGATCAATATAATAAACTATTGGTTCTTTTGCTCTGCTTCTTTGAGCGCTAGGATTTTCTTTTTCTAATCGATGCCGCTGAATGTATCTGATATAGATAGATTCATCTAGCTCAACAGAATAATCCTGAAAACTAAGAGGGTAAAACCCTGCCCTAGGGTCGTGCTTTCTAGGTGTATAATTTTTATCAGGAAGTTCAATTAGCGAATGATGAAGGCGAACCGTTATAGCACTCGGTGTCGGGGTAACCTGACGAACATATTTTCCAGGATTTGTCCCGACATAGGTTATTACTGATTCAACATTGCTATTTTTGGGAAAACTTAATGTTTCTTCCAAATTTATTGCAGAGCGTGATTCGTCTACGGAAAAATTACCCATTTTTTGTGATTTTAATCGCTCTGCAACTCCATGTGCATCGCGTAGAAAAAAATTAGTTACATCAATAAGAACATTCCCATTCTGCTCAGCTGTAACTTCAAAACCCCATAATGTTGATTTAGCAAAACCATCTGCTACAGACTTACGTTCTTTACTATCTTTTGTATTTGCTCTAAAATAGTAATTAGGTTGTATCATTAACACCTTAGGCCCGAAGCGCTTAAAGAAAACTATCCTTTCCCTTCCCAGTTGTCCACGATCAAGACCGATATCATTTGACCCAATACCAGCGGATAATGAGTTCACATATAAAAATTCTTTATCAAAATCTTTTATCTCAAGCCAAAGTTTTCCCGATGTATTCTCCCAGTACATATCAAAGAATCCGCTTAATTTCTTCATATTTTTGGTTTTATTGGTAATCGACTCTGATGAAGCAATACCTGTTATGAAAATAAGCAATAATAGTTTTCTCATGAAATTCCTTCGCACATTTATTTATTTAATATCTAGCCTGGTTTCTTGTACCAATCTAGCACCTTGAACAGAAGCGCCTTTTTTTAGCTCTTCTTTAACTTTATTGACATTTACTTTTTCAATTACTTGGGTATCTACAAAATCTTTAGGTATCATTTGTTGGTCTTCAATAACTGCTTTTGGAGGATTTTTGCGAATACTTAGATCAAAATGGACTGTTTCAATTTTATTAATTTGATTTTCCTCCATTACATTTTTTACATATTGCTTAATACCCAACACTTTTTTCTCTAATTTTTTTCTGCGTTCCGCCATATTTTTTTCAGCTTCTTTCATTGCATCAATAGTGCCATTTAAGTTTTGAGTATATTTGATAATATTTTCCGATTTAGTCTCTAAAGTACCCTTAAGGCCCTCAAGTGTATCAACTACCGCTTCGTCTTCAATATCTGTTAGCTCTTCTAATGCATCTTTATAATCTTTTGCAATTTCATATAATACTGGCAATGCCATGTTTTATCCTTTCGATTTTTTAAAGATAAGTTATAAAATTATATTACAAATTGAACTGAATATACCAAAAGAATACTTGAAAAATTAATTCTTAGTAAGTATCCTGCTTTTATTAAACAAATATTCATCGTTAATTTTGAGTGTTTATTTTTGCATTTTTTTCAATAATTACATAGCTTAAAAAGGGGACAATATTATGAGATTAAAGCAAGGTGATAAAATTTCATCTTTAAATTTACCATCGATTGAAGGTAAAAATTTTACTATGCAAGAACTTCAAGGTAAAAAAGCCTTAATAACATTTTACCGCTTTGCTAGCTGCCCATTCTGCAATCTGCGTATTAATGAGATGGTTAGAAGATATGATGAGCTTGGTGATAATTTTAAAATGGTCGCAATATTTGATTCTCCACTTGAAAATTTAAAAAAATACACAAATAAGCATGATGCTCCATTTTGGATACTCGCAGATGAACAAAATACATATTTTAATAAATATTCTGTTGAGAAATCTTTTTTTAAGTTTCTCAAAGGTACGACTATTCGTTTTCATAGACTCTTATTTGCGATGACGAAAGGTTACATACCATCTATGATTCCTAAAGGTAGTTTTTCAACAGTACCAGTAGATATCTTAATTAGCAAAGATGGAGTTGTAGAGAGAGTATATTATGCAAAAGATACAAGCGACCATCTTTCATTTGATACGGTAAAAGAATTTTCTAAAAATTAATTGAAAATAAAACAAGGAGTAAAATATGAACTTTAAAAAGCTAGGAATCGCAGGAGTCCTAGGATTTTTTTCTATGGGGCTTGTTGGAGGAATCACCTTTGAATTATTTCACAAAGGCCACTTCGCATCAATTGTAGAAAAATATCCAGACGTTATAACTTTTCCACCTAATATGGCACCGGCTATGCTTGGAAGCATTTTTTATATTTTTGTGATGGTATATATTTATGATAGAATGGGAGTTGATAGTTTAAAAGCAGGTGCAGTCACAGGTGCTTGGTTTGGCGCTGCAAAATGGTTTTTTATCAATACTCAATGGATGGCAATGATGCCGAATCTTTTTGATCCAGGTTATGTTGCTGTTGATGTAGCGCTTTCAGCAATTATGTATGGTATATCAGGAGCAGCTATTGGATGGGCTTTAAATCGATTTAACTAATGCTGTCTTGGTTTAAAAAGAAAAAAGTACTTCCACGATGGAAGCTTTTAGCGATGCTCATGATTGGAATATGGTCTGGACTTATGCTATCACATGGATTAAGCATTTCAAATATTTGGATAATTATTTTTGTGGCTTATTACGGTTTGCGTGAATTTATTTTTACATCAGATTGGAATAAGTAAGCGCAATTTTTTAGAAGATAATTTAGAAGAAGTTTAAAACTGCTTAAGTTGTTTAACAAATAAGGTCATTTTTAATGAAAAAAATAATTTTATCCATTTTAATGTCATTTATCTTTACTGCCTGCGAAGAAGATGCTTCTGCGGTTGATGAAGTAGTTGGTGTTTGGTATATGCCACAATCACTTAACAGGGTGACAGCTGGTCGCTCTGCTGATCAGCTTGGCGGATCCAGTTTAAATGCATGGAACTACTCTATGGTAATAACAACCAATTCAGATCAAAATTTTGTTGATCAAATGTCAGAAGCTGATGGTAGTGTTAACGTATCTGGGTTTATAAATGGTGAGTTAAAATTTATGCAAGGCTACTTTGATAATTATAATAACGCATCCAATGTATTTGTGACTAATTATAATTGGATGTCGATGTTTCATGATTCTGAATTAAATAACAATGCTTTTATATCTTTGAGTTTAAATAATTACCCGCAAGGAGTAAATATTGATCAACCGGGAGATTCGGGCTATTTTGACTACAATGATGATCATTTATCTGCGTATACAAATGATGGCGTCTACTTTGAAGTGTCTCAAGATATTGATTATAATTATGATGGAAAAACACTTACAGTTCCTGATCAACAGCTTGTTGATAGCCGGGATTCAACACTTACTATTGCTGGAACGCTTACCCACTCTACTATTGATATTCCAGCCAATACCCAAACGGAGATTATGAGCTATGATGGAGATACTTCGTGGGATTACGGCTCATGGGCAATACATATTAAGGAAGATGGAAAGTGGGTCGAGGTATATACTTTTGAAGAACAGCAGAACCCAAGTGGCTGGTCCAATGTATATGTTGATTCAACAGTAGCCGAATGGGAAATGAAGGACGACATGATTGTAGTAACCTACCGGTATGATGATGTCTGGCCAGATGCTGGCGGTGGTCCAGGTATTGGACAGGGTACTTGGCTTTATCAAGTTGACTATACCTATGAGATTGAAAATGACAATTTAAAACTATTGAACGAATTTAATATGTGTGAATTTGAAGAAGGCTATTGTCTTGAAATGTTTGAAAGTCAGTACGGTCTTGATTACGGTAGTCTTGATGAAATCAAAATGGTTTGGGAGCTTGAATTTTCAAAAACGCCAAACCTTCGCAAGGCTAAAAAGTATCAATATCTGACACAAAAAAGTTTAGCAAGACATTCAAAATTTTCGATTAAAAAATAAAACTAATTTTATCAGAAGAAACTTTCTCCAGCACATACATTATGTGCTGGAGAGAAAAACTGATTAGACTAAACCATTAACCTTTTCAAGTACCTCGTCATAATTTGGTTCTACTCCTGGATTTTCTGCCACCCATTTGTATTGAATAATACCCTCTGAATCAAGAATAAAAACAACTCTATTAGCAGAGACATAGCCATCTAGACCACCTAAGCCAGTGAAAGTAGCATCGTAAGCGGTAACAACATTTCTGTCGTAGTCTGACAACAGCTCAAATTTAATACCATATTTTTCTTTAAATGCTCCGTTTGACCATGGCGAATCCACGCTAATCCCTAAAACAACAGCGTTTGAATCGTTAAGTTTTGAAAGATTATCATTAAAGGTGCACATTTCAGTATCGCAGACTCCAGTGAAAGCTCCTGGATAAAACGCTAATACAACGGTTTTACCTTTGTAGCTATCAAGCGAAACCGGTTCTTTTTTTGTATTTTTAAGTTCAAAACTTGGTGCTTGATCATTTACATTTGACATTAATATTTCTCCTAATATATAGTTTAACACTTCATAAAAAACAAAAATTGTAATTAAAATTTACAAATTAATTTTCATAATTTAACTTTTAACATTTATTTTTAAAATAAACTAGAAATTACAATTATCAATAAATCATACATAAGCTCTTTGATTTATGTTTTCTTGATTTTATCATCGTGTAATGATAAAATATCGCAAGAGGACGAAACTATATATAATCCTCAGGCTGGTTTGGTTGAAATTTATTTAGTTGACTCTTTGGATGAGCCAAGAGGCTTCTGTTTAGATATCAAAGGCTATAAAGAGTCCGCTGATATAAAAAAAGGACTTCAAGCGCATACTTGCTATTCCTATCAAGGAAATATAGCCATTGATCAAGGGTTTAGTTTTGATAGAATTAATATTGGTGAATTTTATATGCCAGGCTTTGATGTTTGTTTGGAAGCAGAAAATATGAACCCTTCTTCTAGTATTAAGCTAGAATCGTGTTTAAAAAGTGATCTTCAAAAATTTATTTTAGGTATTAATGGAAATATTTTTTTGGAGAACAGTAAAAATTTATGCCTAACTATATCAAGCGAAAACTCAAGGGCGGGTGGAGGAGGAAGCCCGGTTCATTTAATAAGAGACTTATCTTTGAAAAATTGCGACTTAAACCTAACTAAATTTCAAACCTGGGCCACAAGACTGAAATAACCTGACTCAGATCACTAATTTTACCATAATATGACTGTTTTAGAAGGCAATGAATCTTCGTAAATTTATCCCAATGAAAAAATTAATTATATCACCCACCTACAATGAAAGCAAAAATATTTCAACGCTTGTTGAAACAGTTTTTAGTAGAAACCCAGATGCTCATCTGTTAATAGTCGATGACAGTTCACCAGATGGGACAGCGCAAATTGTAAAAAAACTGCAATCAAATTATCCTAATTTGTTTTTAGAGATTAGAAGCATTAAGGATGGACTCGGTAAAGCTTATCTTTTTGGTTTTAAATGGGCTTT
>MDTB01034012.1_pt1 | contig 12584 bp, 10 predicted proteins | sample 811161 | NCBI WGS metagenome assembly MDTB01 (sample SAMN05326650, study PRJNA326480) | marine metagenome | isolation source: seawater | place: Mediterranean Sea | collected 2009 | reverse complement strand
TTCTATACCTCTTTTAACTATTTCGTTATGCATACTATAAAGTTTTTTTTCATTTCCAGGAATTATTTTAGAAGAAAATATAACAGAATCATCTTTGTCAATATAAACATCAGGATGAATACCTGTTACAATTCTCTTCATTGCACCCATGGGTTCACCTTGACTACCAGTACATAGGTATATTATTTTATCTCTAGATATTCTTTTTGCCTCTCTTGGATCAACTGGTTCAATTAAATTTTGCAAATAACCACATTGTCTGGCTGCTTTGTAAATTCTATTCATAGATCTTCCAACTAATGAAATTTGTCTATTTGTTTTTTTAGCACAATAAAAAATTGTCTCCATTCGAGCTACATTAGAAGCAAAAGAAGTAACAATTACTTTTTTTTTTAAATTTGAGATTATTTTTAAAAGACTCTCTCTTACATCTAGCTCTGAGCCAGCTCTACCTTCGTTGTCAACATTGGTAGAATCACATACCATTGCTAAAACATTCTTATCCCCAATAGCTTTTAATTTGTTTTCATTTATTTTTTCTCCTACAAGAGGATTAGGGTCACATTTCCAATCACCGCTATGCAATACAATTCCTCCAGGCGTTTTTATACTTAAAGCGTTAGGTTCTGGAATAGAATGGGTTAAAGTAATAAAATCTATTTCGAAAGGACCAAGGTTAATCTTGCCATTTAACTGCACTACATTTAAATAATTTGTTATATCAATTTTTTTTTCTTTAAATTTTTCTTTTAGTAACGTTGCTGTAAAAGGGGTTGCAAAAATTTTACACTTAAGTTTTGGCCAGATTATTGCCACAGCACCTATATGATCTTCATGTGCGTGAGTTAAAACTAAACCTAGTAAATCCTTTTTCTTATCAATTAAAAAACCTGGATCAGGATAAATTAAATCTATTCCTGGTACAGTATCATCAGCAAAAGTAACACCCATATCTATTGCTATCCATTTCGTATTATCTTCTTCTCCGTAAGCATAAAGATTTAAATTCATTCCTATTTCACCCGAACCTCCTAAGGGGCAAAACAAAATTTGATCTTTGCTCATTTGATTAAAATTTTATAAATATGCATAATTCCCTTTATAGTAATATTGTGATCAACTATCGAGTTATTATTAATTAATTTTGAAAAGATATTAGAATAACCACCAGTAACAATAATTTTAAAATTACATTTAAAAGTTTTTTTAATTTTCTTAATGATATTATTTATTAAACCTTGATAACCCCATAAAAAACCTGCATTCAAAGCATCTTTTGTATTTCTACCATAGTTTTTATTATTAAACTTTAATTTAAAGAAAGGTAAGGCAGAAGTGTGTTTACTTAAATTCATTATAGACAATTTTACTCCAGGCGCTATAACTCCACCTCTATATATACCTGGTTTTTTTATAATATCAAAAGTAGTTGCAGTACCAAAATCAACTATCAAACAATTAGTTTTAAATAAAAGATACGCACCTATCGCATTTGCTATTCTATCTGATCCTAATTGTTTAAAACTATCGATTTTTATATTAATTATCTTTTTTAGTGGAAGAGATTTAATTTCCTGACATATAAAATTTTTTTTTGTAAAAAATTTATTTATATTTTTGTATATTTTTGGTACTACACTAGAAAATAAAATTTTTTTTTCCACTTTCTTATTTAAAATCTTATTCAAAAATTTGGATAAGTAATTTTTATTATTTAATTTGCCTGTTTCTACATTGTATGATTTAAAAATTTTAAATTTATCATTAATCAAACAAATTTTGGTAAGTGTATTTCCAATGTCTCCGATTAAATACATGGTCATGTTATATATATTTTTTTTTTATGTAAGTAAAATTATGCTTATCAAGATCTATTATCAGCCTAGTATAATGTTTTTTAATTTCTTTAACAATGAAATGATTTTTAACAATTTTTTTAGAATGATAACTCAGGGATGTAGCTTTAAACTCTTTGTCTTCAGGTGCTTTTTTTGAATTAATTCCAATACCTGTAATTAAATATTTATTGTTTTGATGCTCTATTATTTCTTGGAGAATGCCACATAGTTTTTTTCCTTCTATTAATAAATCATTAGGAGCTTTGATTGTAACTGGTTTGTGTGAAAATTTATTTAAAATTTTTTTTATAATCTTAACATTAATTATCAAAAAATCTTTTACATTAAATTTTTTTAAATTAACTTGAAAAAAAATAGAAAAAAATAAATTTCCTTTTTCTGAAATCCAGGCTTTCCCCATTGTTCCTCTTCCTTTGGTTTGTATATCTGATATTGCCAAACCAAAATAGATATCTTTATTTTTTATAAGTTTAATGGCTTCATCGTTAGTACTTTTGACACTTTTAAATTTAACAATCTTTAACTTCATTAATTAATAACCAGCATACTTACTATATTGTTTAAAAACGAAGGATATAAGAAGAAAAATCCTAGAAACAAACAACATGCTAAAATAGTTCCTGATATGCTTATATTTTTGTTCGAATCAATTGATAGTTTTTTTTCATCAAAATAAATAATTTTAATTATTCTTAAATAATAAAATGCAGAAATTACTGTACTCAATAAACCAATAATTGCTAATGTATACATTTCGCTCTCAATAACTGCCATAAAAACATAAAATTTTGCAAAAAATCCTGCTAAAGGAGGTATGCCTGCTAAAGAAAATAATATAATTAAAAATGCTACTGATAATAAAGGATGTTCTTTTGAAATACCTGAAAGATCATTAATGTCCTCTGTATAGCCTTCTTTCTTCTTCATTAAAAATACACAACCAAAAATTCCTAAGTTCATAACTATATATATTGAGATATAAATTATTGTACTGCTGTAACCAGATGTTGTTCCAGTAGCTACACCTGCTAAAGCATAGCCCATATGCCCTATGGAACTGTAAGCAATTAGTCTTTTTATATTTGTTTGTCCAATAGCTGCTACTGCTCCAAGAATCATTGATCCCAAAGAAACGAATACCAGAATAGTTTGCCATTGATCTATTAACTGAAAAAATGGAATTTGTAGAAATCTTATAAAGATAGCTATTCCTGCAATTTTAGGAACAATTGCAAAAAAGGCTGTCACTGAACTTGGGGATCCTTCGTAAACATCGGGTGTCCACATGTGAAAAGGAACAGCAGAGACTTTAAAAGCTAGACCTACTAAAATAAATACCATTGCGAATATAGCTCCAATATTTTCATTATTCATATTTGAATAAATGATTTCAAAATTTGTTGACCCAGTAAATCCATACAAAAGCGAACATCCGTAGAGAAGCAATCCTGAAGATAAAGCACCTAAAACAAAATATTTTAATCCAGACTCATTTGATTTAAGATTATTTCTATCTAAAGAAGCTAATATATATAATGCTAAAGACTGAAGTTCTAAACCTAAATAAAAAAGAATTAGATCATTAGCTCCGATCATAATAAACATTCCTAAAATAGATAAAAGTATTAACAAAGGATACTCAAAATAATTAATTTTCATATCTTTTATATAAATTTGTGAAATAAGCATTACAAATATTGTACCAATAAGAATTAGAATTTTAAAAAAGTTTATATATGAATTGGACACGAAACTTTCTGAAAAAAATTTTCCACTAAGTTCAAAAGAATTTATAATAATAAAAATTAATATTATTAAAATTAAATAAGAGGTTTTTAAAATCAAATTATAACTTTTTTTAATAAAAACTCCCACTAATAAAGTAATACATATAGATATGGAAAGAAATATTTCAGGTAGTAATAAATTAAAATTTTCCATTATTTTATTAATATCGAGTTAAAAGTTAAATTTTCTTGATAGTTTTTAATAAGATCGTCTACAGAAACATGAATAATATCCAATACAAAGTTTGGATAAAAACCGAGAACTAAAGTTAAGATGGCTAGTAAAAATAGAATAGAACCCTCTGAATAATTCAAGTCTTTTAGTTTGTTTAATTCTTGTTTTTCAAGTTTCCCAAAAATTACTCTTTTATATAACCACAAAATATAAGCAGCTCCTAAAACAACCCCTATTGTTGCTAAAATAGCTGCTAAGAAACTTTTTTGAAAAGCCCCTATTAAAATTAAAAATTCACCAACAAATCCACTTGTTCCTGGCAAACCCAAAGAGCCTAACATGAAAATCCCAAAAACTAGAGCGTACTTAGGCATAATATGGACGATACCTCCATATGAAACAATAAGTCTTGAATATACTCTGTCATATAGAACACCTACGCAAAGAAATAATGCAGCTGAAATCAATCCATGACTTAACATTTGAAATATACTTCCCTCTATACCTTGTTTATTTAATGTAAAAATTCCTAATGTCACGTAGCCCATGTGTGCAACTGATGAGTAAGCAATAAGTTTTTTCATATCTTCTTGCATTAAAGCCACGAGAGAAGTGTAGATAATAGCGACTATACTTAAAGTATAAATTAAGGGAATAAAATACTCAGAAGCAACTGGAAACATTCCTAATGAAAATCTTAAAAAACCATAACCGGCCATTTTAAGTAATATTGCAGCTAATATTACTGATCCTGCAGTAGGAGCTTCAACGTGAGCATCTGGTAACCAAGTATGAACTGGCCACATTGGCATCTTAACAGCGAAAGAACTAAAAAATGCTAGCCAAAGAATATATTGAAATTCTTTAGGAATCTTAATTTCAAAAATTTGCGTGACATCGGTCGTACCTGTAATCCAATAAATTGATATTATTGCAATCAGCATTAATACAGAACCTAACAATGTAAATAAAAAAAACTTAAATGCAGCATAAACCCTTTTTGGTCCTCCCCAAATTCCAATTATTAAAAACATAGGTATCAATCCAGCTTCAAAGAAAAGATAAAATACAATTAAATCTAATGAACAAAAAACTCCAATCATAAAAGTTTCTAAAACCAAGATTGCGATTAAAAATTCTTTAAGTCTTTTTTTTGTACTATTGATACAAGAAATAATACATATTGGTGTTATTAGAGTTGTAAGCAAGATAAATAAAATTGAAATTCCATCTATACCAAATTTAAATTTTATAAATCCGCTTATCCAATTCTTTTCTTCTATAAATTGAAAACCAGAATAAGTCTTATCAAAAGAATATAATAAAAAAATAGTTAAAAATAAATTTACGATACTTGTAAATAAGGAAACGTATATTGGACTTTTGTTTTCAATTTTTTCACCTCTTGAGACAAGGATGAACAAAGCTCCTAGAAAAGGTAAGATCGTTATAGTTGATAGTATAGGGAAGTTCATTTAATTTACAATTAAATAAGTTAATAAAAAAGACAGTCCTAAAAGCATTATAAATGCATAATCATAAATAAATCCTGTCTGAAATTTTACTGCTTTAACAGAAAAAAATTTTATAATTTTTGAAAATCCATCTGGACCATATCGATCTATTGTTTTTTCATCTCCTCTTCTCCAAAAAAATAAACCAATTTTTTTAATGGGATTAACAATCAAAAAATCATATATTTCATCAAAATACCATTTGTTTAATAAAAAATCATACAATGGTTTATTATGAAGTGTAACTCCCTTTAAAATAGTTTTGTTATGAATATACAAAAAATAAGATAAAGGTATTGCTAGAATAACTAAAATTGGTGTTATTATCAAAAGCCAAATCGGTAAATCTAAGTGTTCTATTTCTTCAATAAAAAATATGGATTCCTTCCAAAAATCCTGGTTGTGGTGACCGATCAATAATTCTTTGAATAAAAAACCAGAAAGAATAGCTCCAAGAGATAGAATTATTAAAGGTATTAACATAACCATCGGTGACTCATGAGTTTTTTCGATTGGAAAATTCGTATTATTATAATTTCCATGAAAAGTTTTAAAAAAAAGTCTCCACGAATAAACCCCTGTTAGTAGAGCGGTTAAAATACCTACGCTCATTACATAATAACCAATCGAAGTATTTTTAAAGTAAGCAAATTCTATGATCGCGTCTTTTGAATAAAATCCAGACAAAAAAGGAAAGCCAGTCAATGCGAGTGTACCTATCAACATTAAAATCCAGGTAAAAGGAAGTTTATTCCATACTCCACCCATTTTTCTTATGTCTTGTTCATCCTTAAAAGCATGAATTACTGAACCAGATCCTAAAAAGAGAAGAGCCTTAAAAAAAGCATGAGTAAACAAATGAAAAATTGCTACGTGATATGCCCCTATTCCTGTAGCAAAAAACATATACCCCAACTGACTACAAGTAGAGTATGCAATTATTTTTTTTATATCATTCTGTACTAAAGCTACCGAAGCAGCAAATAAAGCGGTTAACATTCCAATAATTGCTATAAAGTTTAAAGTAAATTGAGAAAATTCAAAAATTGGTGAGCATCTAACTACCAAGAAAACCCCAGCAGTTACCATGGTTGCAGCATGAATTAACGCTGAAACTGGCGTAGGTCCTTCCATTGCATCGGGTAACCATGTATGAAGTAAGAACTGAGCTGATTTACCCATTGCTCCAACAAACAAAGTTAAACATATTATTGTTATTAGATTTAGATTTAAGCCTAGAAAATTAATCTCTTTATTTTCTAGCTCCACAATTTTACTAAAAACTTCTGAGTAATTTAAGGTTCCGCAAAACTTAAAAATTAAAAAGATTCCTATTGCAAGACCGAAGTCTCCAATTCGATTTACTAGAAAAGCTTTTATTGCAGCATTATTTGCAGAATTTTTTTTATACCAGAAACCGATTAATAGGTATGACGATAGACCAACTCCTTCCCAACCAAAAAATAATTGTAAAAAATTATCTGAAACAATTAATGTCAGCATAGCAAAAGTAAATAATGACAAATATGACATGAACCTTGGTTTGTTTGGGTCATTGACCATATATCCAATCGAATAAATATGTACTAGAGATGATACAATTGTTACAACAACAAGCATAATTGAACTTAAAGGATCAATATTAATTGACCAACTAACATTAAATTTTCCTGAAGTTATCCATTCAATAATTTTATAATTTCCATAAACATCGTAAACAACTCCATTGTAGAAAATTATTATAGAAAATATTGCTGATAAAATTACTAGTAAGGTTGTTAAAATCTCCGAATACCTATCCCCTAAAGATTTTATTAGGTAGCCTACAATTGAACCCAAAAGTGGAAGAAACAATGTAATATAAGGCATTTATCCCTTCATCTCATTAATGTCTTCTATTCTTATAGAACCTTTAATCCTGTAATAAGATACTATTATTGCTAATCCAATAGCTGCTTCTGCAGCAGCAACAGTTAAAATAAAAAGAGTAAAAATTTGGCCTGTAATCTCATTTGCATATGAAGAGAAAGATACAAGGTTTATATTTACAGCTAATAAAATTAATTCAATAGACATTAAAATTACAATTACATTTTTTCTATTTAAAAATATTCCTATTATTCCAAGTAAAAAAATAATTCCTCCTAAAACTAAATAATGTCCTAATCCAATTTCAATCATCAATTTTTACCCCTTTTTCAAAAGCTACTTTTACTACCTCTATTGAGTTATATTTTTCTCTTGAAATTTGATTGATATAGCTTTGCTTTTTTACCCCATCTCTTTTTCTAAAAGTTAAAACAATGGCCCCAATCATTGAGAGCAAAAGTATAATCCCAGCGGTTTGGAATAAGTGAACGTAATCAGTGTAAAGTACATTTCCAAGAGAGTGTGTATTAGAAAAATTGGAATTAACTAAAATAGAATCTGTACCTATAAAATTAGTTTTATATTTCCACCCCCCAATAACAACTAATAATTCTAATAAAATAATTAAACTTACGATTAGCCCTGTTGGTATATGTGTTGAGACCTGACCTCTAAACCAAGACTGTTTCTGCTCTGCCACATTGAGCATCATTACTACAAATAAAAATAACACTGCTACAGCCCCAACGTAAACTATTAACATTATCATTCCCAAGAATTCGGCTCCACTCATGATAAAAAGACAACCAACCGAAATGAAATCCAAAATAAGAAAAAAAACAGCATGTACTGTGTTTTTGCTGACAATAACCATTAATGCTGAACCAACGGTAATGATTGAAAAAAAATAAAAGAATATTGTATGAGCAAGCATCTATCTGTAAATTTTATCTAATTTTATATTTTTAGCTAATACTTCTTCCCATCTGTCTCCATTATCTAAAAGTTTTTGTTTATTATAGTAAAGTTCCTCTCTTGTCTCTGTAGCAAACTCAAAATTAGGTCCTTGCACAATTGCATCTACTGGACAAGACTCCTGACAAAGTCCACAATAAATACATTTTAACATGTCTATATCATACCTAGTTGTTTTTCTGCTTCCATCTGGCCTTTCTGTAGATTCTATTGTAATAGCTTGTGCCGGACAAACCGCTTCGCATAATTTACATGCTATACATCTTTCTTCACCATTGGGATATCTTCTTAGTGCATGCTCGCCTCTATATCTTGGGCTTAAAGATCCTTTTTCATATGGATAATTTATAGTTTTTTTTGATTTAAAAATTTCTTTTATTGCTAAAAAAAGTCCTGAGACAAACTCAGATAAAAATATAATTTTTAAAATTCTATTCAATTTCATTTAAAAAGCTTTCATTGGTAATTTTTCAAAATAAAATAAATAACTAGCTGTTAAAACAACATAAAAAAGAGAGAACGGTAAAAAAACCTTCCAACCTAAACGCATTAACTGATCATACCTATATCTTGGAACTATAGCCTTAACTAAGGCAAACAAAATAAATAAAAATATTATTTTAAAAATTAACCACAAAGGTGGAGGTAATAAATTTAAAGGAAATATATCCAAAGGAGACAGCCAGCCTCCTAAAAATAAAATTGAACCTAGAGCACACATTAAAAGAATATTTGCGTATTCTCCTAACCAAAACATAGCATACATCATTCCAGAATATTCAGTTTGATAACCCGCAACTAATTCTGCTTCGGCCTCCGGTAAATCGAACGGTGGCCTATTAGTTTCAGCTAGTGCAGATATAAAAAATATCACAAACATTGGAAAAAGAGGAATGACGAACCAAATTTTTTCTTGAGCTAAAACAATATCAGTTAAATTTAAAGATCCAACACATAGTAAAACGTTTATAATAATTATCCCAATAGAAACCTCATAAGAAACCATTTGAGCTGCTGATCTAATAGCTCCAAGAAATGGATACTTTGAATTTGAGGCCCATCCTCCCATTATAATTCCATAAACACCTAAAGAAGAAACTGCAAAAATATAAAGAATTCCAACGTTTATATTAGCTAAAACAAATTCTTCGCTAAAAGGTATGACTGCCCAAGCGACTAAGGCTAATGTCATAGTGACAATTGGAGCTAAAATAAAAATAATTTTGTTAGATCCTGCAGGAATAATGATTTCTTTAAAAATATACTTCAAGGCATCTGCGGCTGTTTGTAAAAGTCCAAAAGGACCTACTACATTTGGACCTCTTCTTTTTTGCACTAAACCCCAAATTCTTCTGTCAAGCCAGACTATTAACGCAACAGAAACAAGAACTGGAATTAAAATAAAAGAGATCTTATAAAGTTCTTCAGATAGTAAATTTAAATATTCCATTTTTAATTTAAAGTTCCGTTTTTTTTCTTGTTCACTTTGATGTTTCTGCAATCACTCATAGTTTTTGAAGCACGAGCAATGGAGTTGCTAAAATAGTAGTCAAGATCTTTAATAACAATTTTTTCATCGTTAAAACTATTTGAAAATTTTTCTATTTTAATTGGTTCTTTTTTAGGTAATAAATCTATGTCTGAAAAGTTTTTTATTTCACTTAAAGTTAATTTTCTAATATCTAAAAAGTTTTCAAATAATTTTGATCCATCCATTTGATTTGATATCTTATTAAAAATTTTCCAATCTTCTAAAGCTTTTCCTATAGGATATGAAGCTTTTCTACACTCTTGTAATCTTCCTTCTAAATTAGAATAAAGCCCATTTTCCTCCGTAAACGCTGGGGTTGGAAAAATTACATCAGCTATTTCAGAACCTCTGTCCCCGTGACTACCTTGGTAAACAATAAATTCGTTACCTTTTTTTATTTTAAGATTGTCTGAACCTAACAAATACAATAATTCAAATTGATTTTTTTCAAGTTTATCAAAGAACATAAAGTTATCTTGACTATTTATTTTATAAAATTTTAAATCCAAAGCCCCAGTGGTCGAAGCATTCTGGCTTAAAATATTAAAAGCATTCCAATTTTGATTGATAAAATTATTTTTTATTAAGTATTCTTTTGTTTTTTCCAAAATAAATTTTCCATTTTTAAGTTCAAGAGCCGACTCTCCAATTATAAAAATTGGTTTTTTTGAGTTTTTTAGTTCTGGGCTAATTGTACTATTTTCTTCGAATATTCTGTTTAACTCTGAAACTTGATCGCTTATAACTTTGTATTTGAAAGTTAAATCTCCTGGATTTCCTAGTGAGTAAACTGAAACATTATTTTTAATAGTAGCTTTTCTGATTCTTGCATTAACCATTGTTGCTTCATACCTTGGGTTTGCCCCAATTAATAAAATAAAGTCACTTTCTTCTATCCCTTTTATAGAAGAATTAAATAAATAGTTCATCTTGTCTTCTGGATTTATATAAAATTTTTTTTCTCTAAAATCATAATTATCTGATCCAATTTTTTCTAGAAATTTTTTAAATGCATAAGTGCTTTCTAAAGAAATCATGTCGCCAATATGTCCACCTATATTTTTTGGATCTAAAGATTTTATTTTATTTGATATTGTCTCTATCGCCTCTTCCCATTCACATTTAACTAATCTGCCGCTCTTTTTAATATAAGGTGTATCAAGTCTTTGTTTTAGCAAACCATCACACGCGTATCTAGTTTTGTCTGAAATCCACTCTTCATTAATTTCTTCATTAATTCTAGGTAAAACTCTTTTCACTTCCCAGCCATAAGTATCAATTCTGACATTTGAACCTACAGCATCCATAACATCTATAGTTTCAGTTTTTTTTAATTCCCAAGGTCTTGCTTCGAAAGCGTAAGGTTTGGATGTTAAAGCACCTACTGGACATAAATCAATAACGTTAGCGGAAAGTTCAGATGTCATTGACTCCTCAAGATAAGTTGTAATTTCCATATCCTCACCTCTTCCTATTGCTCCAATTTCTGGAACTCCAGCTATTTCAGTTGCAAAACGTATGCACCTTGTGCAATGTATACATCTTGTCATTTGAGTTTTGATTAATGGTCCCATGTATTTATCTTTTACAGCTCTTTTATTTTCCGCAAATCTTGATTTATCAAAACCATAGTACAAAGATTGATCTTGAAGATCACATTCTCCCCCTTGATCACATACTGGACAATCCAATGGATGATTTGCTAAAAGAAATTCCATAACTCCTTTCCTAGCCTTTTCTACAAATTCAGTGTTTGTTTTAATATTCATTCCTTCAGAAGCAGGCATGGCGCAAGAAGCTATAGGTTTAGGTGATTTTTCCATTTCAACCAAACACATTCTACAGTTTCCAGCTATAGAAAGTTTTTCATGATAACAAAATCTTGGAATTTCAACATTTGCAAGTTCACATGCTTGCAAAACGGTCATACCTTTTTCAAATTCTATTTCTTTTCCGTTAATTATAATTTTAGGCATTATCACTTTCTAAAAGATGTTGATCCACAAGATAAGGAATACTTTTTTTCTTTTTCTTAAATAATGGCTCTGGTCTGCATCGTTTAATTATTTCTTTTTTAAAGTGCCTTAGTAATCCTTGAACTGGCCAAGCGGAACCCTCTCCAAAAGCACAAATAGTATGGCCCTCTATTTGTTTTGTAACATCTGACAACAGTTCGACATCATTCAATGTTGCGTCACCCTTAATCACTCTTTCTAAAATTCTCCACATCCACCCGGAACCCTCTCTACAAGGCGTACATTGTCCACAACTTTCATGTTTATAAAATCTTGCTATTCTTGCCATGAACTTAATAATATTATGTTCGTTATTAATCACGATAACCCCAGCTGTTCCTAAACCACTCTTTTGTTCGATTAATGAATCAAAATCCATTTTAATTACATCACATATTTTTTTTGGTATAAGCGGCATTGATGAGCCACCTGGTATAACTGCTTGTAAGTTTTCCCAGCCTCCAATAACTCCTCCAGCATGTTTTTCTATGAGATCTTTTAAAGGTACTCCCATTTCCTCTTCGACATTACACGGTCGATTAACATCTCCAGATACACAAAATATTTTAGTTCCTGTATTTTTTGGTTTTCCTAAAGATGCAAACCACTTTCCTCCTCTTCTCAATATTGTTGGCACAACAGCAATTGTTTCAACATTATTAACTATAGTTGGACATCCGTAGAGCCCTACTAAAGCTGGGAAAGGGGGTTTTAATCTTGGTTGACCTTTATTTCCTTCAATACTTTCCAATAATGCCGTTTCTTCTCCGCAGATATACGCTCCGGCTCCATAATGAATATGAATATCAAAATCCCACCCAGTTCCACATGCATTTTTTCCTAAAAAATTTTTTTTGTA
>MDTB01020743.1_pt1 | contig 12584 bp, 6 predicted proteins | sample 811161 | NCBI WGS metagenome assembly MDTB01 (sample SAMN05326650, study PRJNA326480) | marine metagenome | isolation source: seawater | place: Mediterranean Sea | collected 2009 | reverse complement strand
TTTATATTACTTTAATGGAATTTTGTTAAGAATAAAACTAAATAATTCATCAATAGACTGGTCTACAGTTAAATTTTCAGTATCAATTTCTAATGATGGTGACTGAGGAACTTCGTAAGGAGAATCTATTCCTGTAAATTCTCTAATTTCTCCAGCCCTTGCTTTTTTATATAGACCTTTTATATCTCTTCCCTCACATACATTGATATCTGCTGATAAGTATATCTCATGAAAATTCTTTGGATGTGCATTTAAAGCTTTTTTCCTGTCAGAATTAAAAGGTGAAATAAAGGCTGATAAAACAATAAAACCCGCATTCGCAAATAATGCAGCAACTTCTCCAACCCTACGAATATTCTCATTTCTATCTTCATTGGAAAATCCTAAATTTGAGTTTAATCCATCTCTAATATTGTCTGCATCAAGCATATAAACATTATAACCTTTATCAAAAAGCTTTCTTTCTAATGCTTTTGCAAGAGTTGATTTTCCTGATCCAGATAAACCTGTAAACCATATAATACCACCCTCATGACCAAATCTTTTTGAACGCTCACTTACTTCAACGCTATGACTAACAGGGGTAAGATTCATTGACTTTCTAACTTCAGTTGCCGAAATTTTTTCTATATCTTCGCCAAGAGAAATTTTTTCGACCTTATATCCAACATCCCTTCCGTAAATGACATTTGTAATGTTTGGTAGTTCAATAACATCATATTTTCCACTAAACTTTTCTGATAAATCTTTATCAATAAATTCTTTTACCTCATCAAAAGTGAATGGATTTTTTCCATCAGTTGCGTAGGTATGCCTTACACCAATAGCGACTTTCTCAGCTCTTTCTAAAGCAGCCTCAAATAAACCTCTATGCCCCTCATGCCAAGGTTGCCATCGTCCAATAATTAAAGATGTTTTACTTTTTGTATACTTTGTCATTTTAATTACTTATCCCTCTGGTAAGTTGAAAAAATTCAATTTATAAATTAATTCTATTTTATAATGCAATCTATATAAATGTATTAATTGTAAGAGCAAGGTTTAATTTAATGATTAATAATCATCCAAAAGCATTAAAAGTATTGTTCTTCACAGAGATGTGGGAAAGAATGTCCTATTATGGAATGCGAGGAATACTCGTACTTTTTATGACTGCTTCAATTCAAAATGGAGGTCTAGATTTTAGCAATTCATCTGCGAGTGCGATTTACGGAATATATGCAGCTGCAGTTTATCTTGCAACCTTGCCTGGGGGATGGATAGCCGACAATCTTTATGGTCAACAAAAAACAGTTCTTTATGGAGGGATTGTAATAATGTTTGGCCATTTAATTTTAGCTATCCCTAATATGTCTCTATTTTATATTGGCTTAACGCTAGTTGTTATTGGAACTGGATTACTTAAACCAAATATTTCTGCATTGGTTGGTGGGCTATATGAAAATAAAACTGATATGAGAGAGTCCGGTTTTACAATATTTTATATGTCAATAAATTTAGGAAGCATCTTAGGCTTTTTTATTTGTGGTTATCTTGGTGAAAATATTGGGTGGCATTACGGATTTGGAGCTGCAGGAATTGGGATGTTATTTGGTGTAATTCAATATAAATTAAATATGAAATCGTTGGGAAAAACTGGATTATCACCTAGTAACTCAATTAATTTAGAGGTTAAAAATAAATACGAAAGAATTATTTTAGTGATTAGCTTATTCATATCATTATTAATTATATCGGGATTGATGGGTTTCTGGAGTATTGATCCTTTACCGCTAGCCAATATCACAACTATTGTAATTGCATCCATTAGTCTGGCATATTTTTTCTATATTTATTTTCTTGGTAATTTAAATAAGGATGAAAAAAAGAAAATTATAATGATTTTCATTCTATTTATTGGAGCTGCATTATTTTGGTCTGGTTTTGATCAAGGGGGAAGCTCCTTTAATATCTTCGCCAAAGAGTATACTGATAGAATGATTTTTGGTTGGGAATACCCAGCAAGCTGGTTACAAATTTTAAATCCTCTATTTGTAGTAATTTTAGCCCCTTTTATTTCTTATTTATGGATATACCTTGGAAGGAAAATGCTTGACCCATCTTTGCCTTTTAAATTTGGAATGGGTTTAATTTTTATGGCTATAGGTTTTATTATAATAGCTGTGGGAGCTCAAATAGCTATAAGTGAGGGATTAGCTAGCGCCAAATGGCTATTATTGACTTATTTATTCCACACTATTGGAGAATTAATATTAAGTCCTATAGGCCTATCAGCAATTTCATCATTATCACCAAAAAGATATATTGGTCAAATGATGGGTATTTGGTTCCTAGCCTCTTCTTTAGGCGCGATATTGGCTGGTCTAATATCTGGTCAAGCAACCAACGAGGGTCTCTCTTCAATGCCTGATTTGTTTAATCAAATAGCTATAATATCTACTATAGCAGGTCTCATTTTAATACTAATTGCAAAACCTCTTCAAAGATGGGTTTTTAAAAAGAGTGAATTATGAGCTGGAAAAAAGAAATAGATGAATTAAAAAAAAGAGAAAAGCTAGCAGAAGAAATGGGTGGTTCTGAAAAATTAAAAAAACAGAAACAAAATAACCGCTTAAATATTAGAGAAAGAATTGAGAAGCTTTTAGATGATGATAGTTTTCATGAAATAGGAAAAATTGCTGGTAAATCTCAATACACCGCAAGTGGTGATTTGGAGCACTTCACACCTGCTAACTTTATTGTTGGAAGAGGTACTATTAATGAGAAAAATATTGTAATCGGCGGTGATGATTTTACTGTTCGTGGAGGTGCGGCTGATGCATCTATCAGAGAAAAACAGATTATGGCAGAGCAAATGGCCAATGAACTTCAAATTCCTCTAATTAGATTAATCGAAGGCACTGGAGGGGGTGGATCGGTTAGATCTATTGATACCGAATCTAGAACTTATATTCCTGCTAATCCAGGTTGGGAATGGGTTGTTGACAATCTCTCTAAAATACCTGTTATTGCTTTAGGTTTGGGCCCGGTTGCTGGATTAGGGGCGGCAAGATTAGTTACAAGTCACTTCTCTATTATGGTTAAAAATATATCTCAGTTATTTGTTGCAGGTCCTCCGGTTGTAAAAAGACTTGGCCAAGATCTTACAAAAGAGGAGTTAGGTGGATCAGAAATTCATTCAAAGAATGGAGCGGTTGATATTTTTGTGGAAAGCGAAGAAGAGGCATTTGAGGTAACTAGGAAAATTTTATCATACCTACCGCAATCTGTTTACGAACTTCCGCCAAGAGGAAAAATAACTGATGACCCAAAAAGAAAAGATGATTGGCTTTTAGAAGCAATACCAAAAGACAGAAGAAAAATTTATAAAATGCGTAAAATAATAAATACTCTGGTCGACAAAAAAAGTTTTCTTGAAGTAGGAGAGAATTATGGTCAATCTATTATTACAGGTTTAGCTAGAATTGATGGCTGGCCAGTAGCACTATTGGCAGGGGATCCATATTACTATGCTGGTGGCTGGACAGCCGACTCCTCGAATAAAGTAACCCGCTTTATTGACATTGCGGAAACCTTCCATCTCCCAGTAATTAATTTAGTTGATAATCCTGGCTTTCTAATTGGCCTTCAATCAGAAAAACAGGCAACAATTCGTCATGGTGCAAGAGCATTAGCGGCGGTTTATCAAGCTACTGTTCCTTGGTGCTCAGTAATAATTAGAAAAGTTTTTGGTGTTGCAGGAGCTGCACACATGAATGCTTCTAGGTATCACTATAGATTTGCTTGGCCATCTGGTGACTGGGGATCATTACCAGTTGAGGGAGGAATTGAAGCAGCATATAAATCTGACCTAGAAAAATCTAATAACCCAGAGTTACTTATCAAACAAATAGAAGAAAAAATGGAAAAAGTCAGATCACCATTTAGAACCGCAGAATCATTTATCGCGGAAGAAATAATTGATCCACGAGACACCAGAAAATACTTATCAGAGTTTGTAAATTTAACTTCGAAGCTTAGAAAATCTGGTAAAACAAAATTTGGATTAAGACCTTAAAAAAAATAATTTGATCTAATAAATTCAATAAGTTAAGTTGAGAATGATTATCAATTGTTGTATTATTACAACACTAGGTTGCATTCTTTAAAAGTTTTATGTATATACGTACACCTTAGAAATTTAATTTCTTTATCTAAATAATAATAATTAACAATTTTATTTTATGAAAGAGCAAGCAACGGCGAATAATTTTATGTCTAAAAAAACAAAATTTAAAATAGCTGGACTACCTAAGGCCCAAGGCCTCTATAATCCAGTAAATGAGCATGATGCCTGCGGGGTTGGTCTAGTTCTAGATATAAAAAACAGACCCTCATTTGATATTGTTGAAAAGGGCCTTGCTATGCTTTGTAATCTTGAGCATAGAGGAGCAGTTGGCGCTGACCCAAAAGCTGGAGATGGATCAGGGTTATTAATTCAAATTCCTCATAAGTTTTTAGAAAAAAAAGTTTCAAATTACTTTTCTATTCCAAAGCCAGGTGAATACGCTGTAGGCGTAATTTTTATGCCGAATAATGAAAATGATGAAAAGGAAATTAAAACATTAATTGAAAAAGTTTGTTTGAAAGAAAAAATTAAAATCCTTGGGTGGAGATTATGTCCAACGTATACTGAGGAACTTGGTTGGTCCGTTTTACCTTCAACACCGATTGTGTATCAGCTATTTTTAGAAAAATCTGAAAATGAAAAATCTCAGGATGATTTTGAAAAAAAATTATATATCTTAAGGCGTTGCATTGAAAAAGAAGTTTTAGAAATTTCAAATCAAATTAAAGATGGCTTTTATATTCCATCACTATCATCAAGAACAATTTTATACAAAGGAATGGTTTTGGCTGATCAAGTTGGTGGTACGGGAGAGAAGTTAGGTTTTTATGAGGACTTAACAGACACCGATATTGAATCCTCTTTTGCTTTAATTCATCAGAGGTTTTCAACTAATACATTTCCAACTTGGAGTCTAGCTCAACCATTCAGAATGCTATGTCATAATGGTGAAATAAATACTGTTAGAGGTAATATAAATTGGATGAATGCTCGTCATAAAAATTTAGCATCGCCATCTTTTTCAGAAAATGACCTAGATAAAATTTGGCCAATAATTGAAGAAGGACAATCTGATAGTGCATCATTTGATAATGCATTAGAGCTTCTTGTTCGAGGGGGATACTCTATTTCTGAAGCAATGTTAATTATGATACCTGAGGCATGGCAAAGTAATGATATAATGGACAAAAATCTGAAAAGTTTTTATGAGTATCATGCCCCTATTATGGAGCCTTGGGATGGTCCTGCTAATATTGCTTTTACAGATGGTAAGCAAATTGGTGCTTTACTTGATAGAAATGGTCTTAGGCCCGCTAGATATTTAATAACTGAAGATGATAGAGTTATCTTCGCTTCTGAAATGGGTTTAATTCCTATTGATGAATCAAAGGTTAAATCTAAGTGGAGATTAGAACCAGGAAAGATGCTTCTTATTGACCTAGAAAAAGGAGCTATGATTAATGATCAAGAAATTAAAAATAATGTTGCTAATAAAAGGCCCTGGGAAAAACTTCTAAAATTAAATCAATTAAATATTAGTGATATTCCAAATTCAGATGAAAAATTTGAAAGTGAATTATCTATAAAAGAGCTTCAAAAAGCTTTTGGATACTCTCAAGAAGATGAAAAATTTCTAATAAATCCGATGATAGTTAATGGCATGGAAGCAACTGGTTCGATGGGAACGGATACACCAATTGCACCTCTTTCATTAAAATCAAAACCAATGTTTACTTATTTCAAACAGAAATTCGCCCAAGTAACAAATCCACCTATCGATCCTATTAGGGAAGAAATGGTCATGGCTTTAAACAATTATATTGGACCTAGGCCGAATGTATTAAATTTAGATCAAAAAGAAGTATCAAAATTTATAAAAATTGATAGTCCAGTTTTAAATGAAAATGAAGCTAATAAAATCAAAAGTTTATCAAATGATAATAATTCTTTTATCTCATCGGAAGTAATCGATATTACCTTTAATGCGGATAATGAAAATATAAAAAATGTTTTAAAAAATATTTGTGAAAAGGCAGAAAAGGCTATTAATAACGGGAAAAAAATTATTATTTTATCTGATAAATTTATTACAGAAAAAAATATTCCTATTCCATCTCTCTTAGCTACATCTAAAGTTCACCAATACCTAATAGAGAAAGGCCTGAGAACCTCAGCTGGTTTAATAATAGAAACTGGTGAAGCAAGAGAAGTTCATCATTTCTGCTGTTTAGCAGGCTATGGTGCTGATGCTGTTCATCCATGGTTAGCAATTGAAGTTGTTAAAAATCTTTCAATAGATTCCGATCAAGATAAAGCCATTCAAAACTTTATTAAAGCCCTTGGAAAAGGGATTAAAAAAGTTATGTCTAAAATGGGAATATGTACATATCAATCTTATTGTGGTGCTCAAATATTTGATGCAATTGGTCTTTCAACTAAATTTATTGATGAATTTTTCACTGGTACTTCAAGTTTAGTTGAAGGCCTTGGTATTAATGAGATTGAGAAAGAAACAATTTCAAGACATAAGGATGCTTTCGCTAAAGTCTCTGGTCTTGAGAATTTACTTGATGTTGGGGGTGAATATGCTGTTCGACTTAGAGGAGAGAAACATTCTTGGGAAAGCGACACTGTGAGAGATCTTCAACACGCTGTTCGTTCAAATAGTCCTGAAACCTATAAAAAATATGCAGATTCTTTAAATATACAGAACGAGAAATTAATGACGCTTAGAGGGCTTTTTAAAATTAAAAAGGCAGAAGATTTTTCAAGAAAGCCTGTTTCAATTGAAGAAGTCGAGGAAGCAAAAGAAATTGTTAAACGTTTTGCTACAGGCGCTATGTCTTTTGGATCAATTAGTAGAGAAGCACATACCAATTTGGCTATTGCAATGAATAGAATTGGAGGTCGATCTAATACTGGAGAAGGCGGAGAAGAAGCAGATCGTTTTCTGACTATGGAAAATGGTGACTCGATGCGCTCATCAATTAAACAAGTTGCATCAGGAAGGTTTGGTGTTACAGCTGAATATTTAGCAAACTCAGATATGATACAGATTAAAATGGCCCAAGGCGCTAAGCCTGGAGAAGGTGGACAACTTCCAGGTCACAAAGTTGATCAGACTATAGCAAATGTTAGATTTTCAACACCTGGTGTTGGTTTAATTTCCCCTCCCCCTCATCATGATATTTACTCTATCGAAGATTTAGCTCAGTTAATTTATGATCTCAAAAATACCAACCCTTCGGCTGATATATCTGTTAAGCTAGTTTCTGAGGTTGGTGTAGGAACGGTAGCAGCAGGAGTATCAAAAGCTAAAGCTGATCATGTTACTATTTCAGGTTTTGAAGGTGGAACTGGAGCTAGCCCACTTACATCAATTAAACATGCGGGTAGCCCTTGGGAGCTTGGATTAGCTGAAACTCATCAAACACTAGTCATAAACGGTCTTCGTTCAAGAATAACTGTTCAAGCAGATGGTGGATTAAAAACTGGACGCGATGTTGTTATAGCAGCTCTTTTAGGCGCAGATGAATTTGGGTTTTCTACTGCCCCTCTTATAGCATCTGGGTGTATAATGATGAGAAAATGTCATTTAAATACTTGCCCGGTAGGAATAGCAACTCAAGACCCAGAGCTTAGAAAACTTTTTAACGGACAACCAGAGCATGTAATCAACTTCTTTTTCTTTGTTGCTGAAGAGGCAAGGTCTTATATGAGTAAGATGGGCTTTAAAACTTTTGATGAAATGATCGGTCAAACACAATTCTTAGATACTGATGAAGCCATAAAACATTGGAAAAACAAGGGTATGGATTTTGAAAAATTATTCTTTAAACCTGATCCGTGGGATGGTGATTCAATATATAGAAGTCAAGTGCAGGACCATGATATATATGAAATCTTAGATAGAAAATTTATACAAGAGTCAGAAAAAGCAATAAAGGAATTGGAACCAGTTCAAATTTCGTCAGAGATAAAAAATACTGATCGTTCAACAGGGGCAATGCTTTCTGGAGAAATCGCTAAAGTACATGGACATAAAGGCTTAGCGGATGACACTATTAATATTAAATTAAAAGGTACAGCTGGACAGAGTTTTGGGGTTTTTCTTGCTAAGGGCGTATCTCTAGATCTTGAAGGTGAAGGGAATGACTATGTTGGTAAAGGTATTTCTGGTGGACGTATAGCAATATATCCACCTAAAAATTCAAAAATAGTTCCTGAAGAAAATATCATTGTTGGTAATACTGTTTTATATGGAGGTATTACTGGAGAATGTTACTTTAATGGTATTGCTGGAGAAAGATTTGCCGTTAGAAATTCAGGTGCCACTGCTGTTGTAGAGGGTTCTGGTGATCATTGCTGTGAATACATGACTGGAGGAATTGTTGTAGTTTTGGGAAAAGTGGGTAGAAATTTTGGTGCAGGAATGTCTGGTGGTATAGCTTATGTTTTAGATGAAGATGATAGATTCAAAGATCTTTATAATTCAGAAATGGTTGAGCTAGAAAAAATTAATAATTCTGACGAAAAAATATTTACTGATAATCTTTTAATTCATGATAAAGAAAGATTGAAAAATCTAATAGAAAATCATCATCGCTATACAAATAGCCCCAAAGCAAAAAGAATTTTAGAAAATTTTGAAAATTATCTTCCAAAATTTATTAAGGTAATGCCAACAGAATATAAAAGAGTTCTCATGGATATGTATTCAGCCAAAGAGAGCACAAAAGACTCAGCAAAAGGATAGACAATGGGTAAGCCAACAGGATTTATGGATATAGAAAAATTTGATAGAGGTTATAAACCAGTATCTGAAAGGATATCAAACTATAAAGAGTTTGTTATTCCTCTAACAAAAGAAGAAACAATAAATCAAGCCGCAAGATGCATGGATTGTGGTGTACCCTATTGCCATAATGGGTGCCCTGTTAATAATCAAATTCCTGATTGGAATGATTTAGTTTATTCAGATGATTGGAAAAATGCACTCGAGAATTTACATTCAACGAATAACTTTCCAGAATTTACAGGAAGGATTTGTCCCGCTCCTTGTGAGGCGGCATGCACCTTAAACTTATACGAAGAACCTGTCTCAATTAAGTCAATTGAATGTGCAATTATTGATAGAGGTTTTGATGAAGGTTGGATTAAACCAAAAATAGCTAAAGAAAAAACAGGAAAAAAAGTTTCAGTAATTGGAGCTGGCCCTGCTGGTCTTGCATGTGCACAACAGCTTACAAGAGCTGGACATGAGGTAACAGTTTATGAAAAAAACAATAAAGCCGGCGGTTTATTAAGGTATGGTATTCCAGATTTCAAAATGGAAAAACATATAATTGATAGACGTATTAATCAGTTAGAAGATGAAGGAACAGTCTTTAAATATGGAATTAATGTAGGTGTTGATGTTTCAATTGATGAATTAGAAAATGAATATGATGCAATTGTTTTATCCGGTGGATCAGAACATCCAAGAGATTTACCTGTTGAAGGGAGAGATTTAGACGGTATTCATTTTGCAATGGAATTTTTACCACAACAAAATAAAAGAGTATCCAATGAAGGTGTTCCATCAAAAATAAAAGAAATACTTGCTACAAACAAAAATGTAATAGTAATAGGTGGTGGTGATACTGGTTCAGATTGTATAGGGACCTCTATAAGACAAGGTGCAGAGACTGTTACACAACTTGAAATCATGTCTATTCCTCCAGAACAAGAGAATAAATCATTAACATGGCCAAATTGGCCTCTTAAATTAAGAACATCTTCTAGCCAGTCCGAAGGGGCGTTAAGGGATTTCTCAGTTATGACCCAGAGTGTCTCAGGGGAAAATGGAAAAGTTACCGGCATTAATTGTGTGAAAGTCGATGAAAAAATGAAACCAATTCCAAAAACTGAATTTAGTTTAAAGGCAGATCTTATTTTATTAGCAATGGGCTTTGTTCATCCAATACATGAAGGATTAATTGAGCACTCTAAAACAGAGCTTGATGAAAGAGGAAATGTAAAGGCTAATACTGAAGACTATAAAACATCTGCAGGTAAAATTTTTACTGCAGGCGATATGAGACGAGGACAATCCCTAGTAGTTTGGGCTATTAGAGAAGGCAGGCAATGCGCAAGTTCAGTAGATCACTTCTTAACTGGTCAAAGAAATCTTCCAGTTTAAATACTAGACCTAAGCATATCATCAACAACTCTTTCAAGATCAAATAATGAACTGCATACTTTTGATTTTGAACAATATGGAACAAACCTTAACATTTCAGAGTCACCAGTACCCCATACAGATTTTGGTTCAGGATTCAAAAATAAAATTCTCTTAGACTTTTCTTGAATTGTCTTTAAAACATCACACCTTGGATCACCATAATTAGATCGAGCATCTCCTAAAATTATAACCGTCGTCTTTCTATCAATATTATTTTCTAAAAATCCCTCAAGATCAACAAAAGCCTGTCCATAGTCTGTGGACCCTCCTCCATTTAATAATAATGTTTCCGCCGCAGCTACTTCTATATCTTTATTCTCAAAAAGATCCGTAACTTCACCTGCCTTATTTGAAAATGCAAATGTCCTTACATTTGGAAGTATCTCTGTAAGGCTGTGAAGAAACATTAAAAAAAATCTAGAAACATTTGCTACAGAACCAGAAACATCACAAAGGGCAACAATTTTTGGTCTATCAACTTTTGTTTTTTTCCAAACTGTTTCAAATAAAATTCCATCATACTCCTGATTTGCTCTTATCGTTGAACGAATATCAAGTACACCTCGCTGTGATTTTCTTTTTCTCCTAGAGTGGACAGATATTAATCGTCTAGCCATTTTTTTAATAATACCTGACATAATTTGATAATCAGATTTATCTGCTTGCATTAGACGCATTTGAGATAATGCATCCTCTCTTAATTGTTTACCTGCATTTGTTGTTCTAAGTTTTACTTGATTTTCAACATAATCCCTAATTTCTAAACGAAGATTTTCTCTTATATTTTTTAACTCACCCTCTCTTTTCCCATCACCTTCTCTTGCAGCTTGAAAAATATCATTATTTAATTTTTCAAGACCCATCTCATCAAATATTTTACGAGTAAACATTCCTACTTGAGTAAAAAGTTTAATATCCTGAAGATTTGCATCTCTTGCTGCTAAAGCCATGACTGTCATTAATGATGTTTTATCAGAGCTTTTATATAGTTCTTCTAAATTTTTCTCAGTATTTTCTATATTATTAAGTTCGTCGAACTCGATATCCTCTTCATGATTTTCTTGCGATAGTTTCTCACCTTTGAGATTCATATAATTTTCTTCAAAAAAATTATCAAAACATTTGTTGAAAATTTCTTTCTCTCTTAGAGTTTTCGCTAATGAAAATGATAAAGAGTCTTTCAGTAAAGATTTATCATCGAGTCCAACCTCTGATACAACATTCATCGCATCTATACTTTCTGATGTTGATACTCTTAAATCAGACGACCTAAGAATATGTATAAAATCTCTAAGAAAATCAACCATCTACTTTTTTGATTGTTCAATAAGGTTATCTATTTCAGGATCAGAAACATCAATATCTGTTTGAAATTTTAATAAAATATTTAGAGTTTCTCTTACTAAATTTGGTTCAAGATTTTTTACATTTAATAATACAAGTGATCTTGCCCAGTCAATTGTCTCAGAGACAGAAGGAAGTTTCTTTAAATCTAAATTTCTTAATCCTTGAACAAAATTAACTAATTGAATTTTTAAATTTTTATCAATTTCTGGAACTCTTGAGCTAATGATTTTCTCTTCTAAAAAAGGATCAGGAAAAGGAATATATAAATGCAGACAACGCCTTTTTAAGGCATCACCTATTTCTCTTGTGTTATTTGATGTTAAAAACACAATTGGTTTTACATTTCCTTTTATTGTACCAATTTCTGGAATTGATACTTGATATTCTGATAAAATTTCAAGAAGAAATGCTTCAAATTCATCATCGGATTTATCAATTTCATCAATCAATAAAACTGAACCATTTTCACTCTCTATAGCTTTTAAAAGTGGTCTAGGCTCTAAAAATTTTTCAGAAAAAAATATGTCATCAAAGTTATTTAGATTATTAATTGAAGACTCAAGACTATCAGATTTTGAAACAATTTGATTCAACTTATCCTTTAGAACTTGAGTATAAAGTAATTGCTTACCATATTTCCACTCATATAATGCTTTTGCCTCATCAAGCCCTTCGTAACACTGTAGCCTTATAAGAGGTTTTTTCATCCATTCAGCTGTTGCTTTTGCTAATTCTGTTTTACCAACTCCTGGAGGGCCTTCTACTAAAATAGGTTTACCTAATGATTGGCTTAAAAATATTGCTGTAGCAATATGAGTATTACAAATATACCCTTGTTTTTCAAAATTAGACTGAATATTCTCTATTAAGTCTTTTGCTGAACCATTGGATGATGTTTTATTATTA
>MDTB01238256.1_pt1 | contig 12585 bp, 14 predicted proteins | sample 811161 | NCBI WGS metagenome assembly MDTB01 (sample SAMN05326650, study PRJNA326480) | marine metagenome | isolation source: seawater | place: Mediterranean Sea | collected 2009 | reverse complement strand
TCTAAAAAAATTTCACTCATATAATTTAATTATATTTAAAATTTTTTTTTTTAAAATAAATAAAGATTTATTATTAACAACTATATGATCACAAAATTTCATTTTTATGCTGTCTTTTAATTGATGATTATCTAATAAGTTGAAAAAATTACTTTCACCACTTTTTAAAAGATATCTTTTCATTCTTATATTCTTTTTAGATTTTATAAAAATTATAGAATCAAAATGTTTGGTAAGTTTATTTTCAACCAATAAAGGTATTTCAAAAAATAGAAATTTTCTGTTTTTGTTTTTTTTTAAAAAAATAAACATTTCTTTTCTCACTATGGGATGAATTATCTTTTCTAATTTTCTTAAATTTTCTATTTTTTGAAAAATTTTTTTTTTTATTTCTTTTTTAAAATTTTTTTTCAAACTTAAATTTAATCTTTTTGAAACAAGTCTCTTAAAACTGTTCTGTCTATATAATCTTTTTACAACAACATCTGCACTAAAAAGTGGACCTCTTCTTCTAGAAATAAACCTACTTGCAGTGGTCTTTCCTGAAGCTAATGAACCTGTAATACTTATCTTAATCATCTTAATTTTGAGATTAATAAATCAATCAAATGATCATCTATTTCGGGGTTAATTTTATTCCATAAATAAAAAGATTTTTGACCTTGATAAATAAACATATCTAAGCCATTAAACGTTTTTATTTTATTTTCCTTTAAAAACTTTGAGGTTTTTGTTTCTATCGGATTATAAATTGTATCTATATAAATTAAATTGTCTTTGACATTATTAAAATTAAATTCGAAATCATCTCCATTTTTTAAACCAAGACTTGTCGCATTAATAATTATATCAAATTTCCTGATTTCTTGCTCTAAAGATCTCCACTCTAAAATATTCAAAGAATTAAATTTTTTCTTTAAAAAAATAGATTTCTCATGAGTACGATTTATGATCGATATGTTCTTTATTTTAGATTTTAATAATGAAAAAATGAAAGAAGGAGAAACACCTCCTGCTCCTATCACTAAAGCTTTCTTGTTTTCTATATCTGAAATCTCTTTTAAATAAGCCGCTTGTATACCGTAAACATCTGTATTTTCACCAATGACATTATTAGAGTCATCAAGAAAAATTGTGTTAACAGAATTTGTAGATTTAGCATCATTAACTAACTGGTCTATAAATGGAATTATCTTCTGCTTATATGGTAAAGTTACATTTATCCCACTTAATTCTTTATCTTTTATCTTTTTGATAATTTTTTTTATATCATGTTCCTTTGTATCTAATAAAGAATAACTAGACTCAATATTGTATTTACTAAACCAATAGTTATGTAAGACAGGAGATAATGAGTGAGTTATTGGATTACCAATTATTCCAAATAATTTTTTGTTCATTTTTTATATTGCTTAATATAATTCATTATCTGTTTTATAGGCAAACCCATAATTGAGTCTTTATCTCCCTTTATATATTCAAATAAGCTTAGGCCCTCGGCTTCTACTTGATAAACACCATACTTTAATAAAGTTTCAGTCTTAATTTTATCTAAATATCTTATTAATTCTTCTTCTTTAAAATTTTTCATTTTTAACTCTGACTGGTCAGAATGATTCCAAATCATAGCACCATTTTTTGAAAAACATGCAGAACTAATAAGGTAATGTTTAGAATTATTTAATTTTTTTAAAATTTCAAGTGCTTCCTCTCGAGATTTTGGCTTATTAATTAAGACGTCATTAAGAGAAACAACACTATCAGCGCCCAATACAAGTCTGTCAGGATATTTTTGACTAATTTTTATAGATTTAACTTCAGCTAAATTCTTAGATATAATTAATGGGCTTGCATTTTCAAATAAAAGAGCTTCTTTGATTTGTCCTTCATCTACATTTGATATAACAACATCGGACTCTACTTTATACCTGTCGAGTATTTGTTTTCTTACACCACTGCCAGATGCTAAAATTATTTTCATTTATTTTTCTTAATCTCAAATATTTTTAAAATTGAGGCAGCTGTTTCTTCAACTGACTTTCTGGTTACATCGATAATGGGCCATTTGTATTTATTAAAAAGTTGTTTAGATTTATTTACTTCCTCTTTTATAAAATTAAGTTCAGTATACTCTTTAATATTTTTCTCCTTCATTATCGCGACTCTATTTCTTCTAATATCTGCTAATCTTTCTGGATCAGCCACAAGTCCTATAACACAGGTTTTATTACTTTCAGATTTTAAACCATCCGGAACTTTTTGGTCTAAAACTAGAGGTATATTTATTGTTTTATAACCTCTGTTAGCTAAATATATTGAGGTTGGAGTTTTACTAGTTCTGCTTACTCCCAAAAGAACTATGTCTGCCTTTTCTACATCGTTTAATTTTTTACCATCATCATGTGACATGGTGAATTGGATAGCCTCTATTCTTTTATAATATTCATCATCCAAAACATGTTGCGCACTTGGTTTATGTATGGCCTTTTGATTCAATAGTTTTGAAAAATTTAAAATTAAATTACCTAATATTCCAAAACAAGGAACGTTGTTTTTCTCACTAACATTAGAAATATATTTTGCTAACTTTGTTTCGACTATAGTGTATAAAATTATAGAATTTTGTAATTCTGAGGAGTCTTTGATAATTTTATCTATCTGCTGCTCAGTTCTTACAAAAGCAAATTCTTTTTTGGTATAATCAAAATTAGCAAATTGTGATTTTAATGATAAAAAAATCCTATCTAAAGTCTCGCCAGTAGAGTCAGACACAAGATATACATTGTATTTTTCGTTCATATGTTTGTTAATAACTGCTTAATAAAGTTATGTTATCCATATTAATCTTTTTAAATTTTAAAAGAATAAACATTGATTAACACTATTTTAACATTTTGTTAGGTGTTCATACTATAGATCTATAAATGTTTATAATTTTAGAAAATCATTGAGTTTTCAAGCATTAATAGCGTCATTTATTCCAATCATATTGTATAAAATATGTATAAATAGTTATATTGATAATTCACAAGACCTATTACACAATCTATATTTATAAATCTTAATTATATATATATGAGCTCTCTTGAAAAAATATTAATTCAGAAAGATAAAGATTGTAAGTCTATTTGGTTTATGAGACAAGCAGGTAGATATTTACCTGAATTTAGAGAGATAAGGAAAAAAAATAAAAATTTCATTAATCTTTGTTTAAACAGCCAATTAAGTTCTGAAATAACTTTGCAACCAATAAATAGGTTTGACGTAGACTCAGCTATTATATTTTCAGATATATTAATGATACCTCATGCTTTTGGACAAAAAGTAGAATTTAAAGAAAAGCTGGGGCCTATTTTGGGTGAATTTGATTTAAAAAAATTTTTAAATCAAGATATAAATAATTATGTAAATAACCTTAAACCTGTCTATAAAGCGATAAGTCTCACCAGAGAAAAATTAAATAAAAAAAAATCATTAATAGGATTTGTTGGAGCACCTTGGACACTTTTGGTTTATATGCTTGGTTTAAAACAAAGCAAAGCCCAGATTAATTTATCTAAAATTAGATTTTATAAAAATGACTTAAGAATTATTTTAAAAAAATTAAATGAATACATATGTCTTCATATAGAAAAACAAATTAATGCTGGGGCAGACGTAATCCAAGTTTTTGATAGCTGGGCAGGTGAGATACCACAAGCGGACCTTGATTTTTATTGTTATCTTCCTAATCAGGAAATTGTAGATTTTTGTAAAGTTAAAAAAATTCCTGTAATATGTTTTCCCAAAGGTATTAATAAAAATTACTTGGAATTTAATCAGATTGTAAAACCAAATGGATTAAGTTTAGATTATGAGATTGATGCTAAATGGGCAGCGCATAACTTAGATAATGTTGCTTTACAAGGAGGATTACATCCTAAATTTTTACTTAATTCTGATAAAGAAATGTACTCTGAAACAAAAAAGTATCTAGACGTCTTTAAAGATGTTCCTTATATTTTCAATTTAGGTCACGGGTTAGTTCCTGAAACGAACCCAGAAAAATTAAAAAAGTTGATAAGTTTTGTGAAAGAATATTAATAATGAAAGAAAATCATCCATCTATTAAATTTGGCAAAACTGGATTGTTATTAATAAATTTAGGTACACCAGATTCAACAAGCTGGTGGGATATTCGTAAGTACTTAAAAGAATTTTTATCAGACAGAAGAGTAATCGAGTTAAATCCAATAATTTGGAAAGTGATATTAAACTTATTTATATTAACTTTCAGACCAAGTAAAACTGCCCATGCATACAAAAAAATTTGGTTTAAAAAAACTAACGAGTCTCCACTGTTATTTTATACTCGCTCGCAAGCAGAAAAATTAAAAAAGGAAATAGGAAGCGAAACAATCTATGTAGATTTTGCTATGAGGTATGGAAATCCAAGTATTAAAAGTAAACTTGATTTACTTAAAAACAAAGGTTGTGAAAATATAATCATATTGCCTCTTTATCCTCAGTACGCAGCCGCAACAACGGCAACAGTTTGTGACGAGGTCTATAAATCTTTAATGAAAATGAGGTGGCAACCAAGTTTACAAATAATACCTCACTATGAAAGTGAGCCTCTTTATATTGATGCATTGGTTAAAACTGTAAAAAATAAAATAAACAATATAAACTGGAAACCAGACTTAATTATTGTTTCTTACCACGGTATACCTAAATCCTATTTTGATAAAGGAGATCCGTATCAATGCTATTGTCAAAAAACATCTAGATTGATGAAAGAAAAGCTTACTGAAGTTGATATTAAAACTACTTTTCAATCAAGGTTTGGTCCTCAAGAGTGGCTTCAACCATACACCGACAAAACATTAGAATCTTTACCAAGCCAAGGAATTAAAAATGTTTTAGTTATCTGCCCTGGCTTTGCTTCTGACTGCGTTGAAACATTAGAGGAGATTAATATTCAGGGAAAAGAAAGCTTCCTAAAAAATGGGGGAAAAAACTTTGATTTAGTACCGTGTTTAAATGATAATTCAGATCATATCAAACTTTTCGAAACACTAGCTAAAAGATATATAGTTTAAACCTCATGAATTTATATTTATTATTTAAGTCTTTGCATTTAATTGCTGTTATTTCCTGGATGGCTGGACTTCTATATCTTCCAAGAATATTTGTTTACCATTCAGAAACTGACCAAGAATCGCAAAAAGAGACATTCAAAGTAATGGAAAGAAAGTTATACAACTTTATAATGATGCCTGCCATGGGGTTGTCTTGGCTATTTGGTATATTGCTAATCCATTCCTTGGGTTTTTCAGTTTTTTTTGAATTATGGATGCAAATTAAAACGTTATCTATTCTACTCTTGACATATTATCATTTTTATCTTGGAAAGCATTTGAGACTTTTTTCCCTTGGAAAAAACATCAAAACTTCGAAATTTTTCAGAATTATAAACGAAATACCTACAATATTATTAATAGTCATTGTATTTGTTGTTGTTTTTAAACCTTTATAAGAGGGGTTGAATTATCAATAAAAATATCTATATTCAAGTAACTTACCTACAAGTCAATAATTAATCACATGAATTTACAAGAATTAAAGCAAAAAAATCCTGCAGAGCTTATTAATGAAGCTGAAAAATTGGGCATTGAAAATCCAAGCACATTAAGAAAACAAGAAATATTGTTTGCTATATTAAAAAAGCTAGCAGAAAAAAATGAGCAAATAACAGCTACTGGTGTTCTAGAAGTATTACAAGATGGTTTTGGATTTTTAAGGGCAATTGAATCTAATTACCTACCGGGTCCTGATGATATTTATGTTAGCCCAAGTCAAATAAGAAGATTTGGTTTGAGAACAGGTGATTCTGTTGAAGGAGAGATAAGAGGACCAAAAGATGCTGAAAGATATTTTGCATTATTAAAAGTAAATAAGATTAATTTTGATGATCCTGAAAAAGGCAAAAATAAAATTGCATTTGATAATTTAACTCCACTTTATCCAAATGAAAGAATTAAATTAGAAGTCGAATCTACAAAAATTGAAAAGAAGCCAGACAATACTGCAAGATTAATTGATTTAGTTAGTCCTATAGGAAAAGGTCAAAGATCTCTAATAGTTTCCCCACCAAGAGCTGGGAAAACAATTATACTTCAAAATATAGCCCAATCTATAACTGCAAATCATCCGGAGTGTTATTTAATGGTCTTATTAATTGATGAAAGACCTGAAGAGGTAACAGATATGCAACGATCAGTTAAAGGAGAAGTAGTTGCTTCAACCTTTGACGAACCTGCTTCAAGACACGTTGCGGTTGCTGAAATGGTTATTGAAAAAGCAAAAAGATTAGTAGAGCATAAAAAGGACGTAGTTATATTATTAGACTCGATAACAAGATTAGGAAGAGCTTATAATGCTGTAATTCCTAGTTCAGGCAAAGTTTTGACTGGCGGAGTAGATGCTAACGCTCTTCAAAGGCCAAAAAGATTTTTTGGGGCCGCAAGAAACGTTGAAGAAGGTGGATCATTAACCATTATTTCCACAGCTTTGATAGACACTGGAAGCAGAATGGATGAAGTAATTTTTGAAGAATTTAAAGGAACAGGTAATTCTGAATTAATTTTGGATAGAAAAGTTGCTGACAAAAGAATTTATCCCGCTTTAGACATTACAAGATCAGGGACAAGAAGAGAGGAATTACTTTTTGAAAAAGATGATCTTTCAAAAATGAATGTTCTTAGAAGGATTATAAGTCCAATGGGTACAATGGATGGTATTGAGTTTTTAATTTCTAAATTAAAAAATACTAAAAATAATTCTGATTTTTTTGACTCAATGAATAAATCATCTAATTAATACTATAGTTACTGAATAGTTTGATTATTAAAATTTCCCTCATGTAAGTAAAAATTAATTATATCTTCTAAAGCTTTTACTTTTTCTTTTAAAGATACTGATTCCAAGAGCTTTTGTTTTTCTTCATTTGTTACCGGGGAAATCATAGCTAAAGTATTTATTCTTTGAGTTTTATCTAGCTTTTCAAATTCTTTCCAATTTAACAAAAGACCACTTTTTTTAAAGAAAGTCTCAGCTTTTTTCATAAGAGTTTCTGTATCAATTTCTTCAAGATCAGGGTTCAGGTCTAAACTAAATTTTTTATAATCAACTAAAAATTCACGATATAATTTAGTATTTTTTTCTTCCTCTAATAATTCAAATCTAGTAATCCCAGTTAAATTAATTAAAATTCTTCCGTCTTGACTTTTTTTAAAATTGCTAATTTTACCGAGACATCCTACTTTATACAATTCTTCACCTTTTCTTTTTGATTGAATCATACCTATTAATTTATCTTTATTAATTACATCATTAACTAAATCTAAATACCTTTGCTCAAAAATATTTAGTGGCAAGTTTGTTTTAGGAAAATAAATCACCCCACTTAGTGGAAAAATAGGAATTTGATTTGGAAAAGATTTCATATATACGTAATTATAATAGAAATCTTAAATTTTCCAAAGCGACATTTTATTAAGGTTGACCGCATTCAAATTATTATAATATACTTAAAAATAAATTTTGCGGGCATAGCTCAGTGGTAGAGCGTCTCGTTGCCAACGAGAAGGTCGAGGGTTCAAGTCCCTTTGCCCGCTCCATTTAAAAGAAATATGAAGGAATTATCAGATAAAAAATGTGTTCCATGTAAAGGGGATACCCCGCCCTTTGACACAAATGAAATACATAAGTATTTAAAAAAAGTAGACGGATGGGATGTCAAAAGTGACAGTGAAGAAAGTTATTTTTTAATTAAAGAATTTAAATTTAAGAATTTTTTAGAAAGTCAGGATTTTACTAACAAAGTTGGTATTCTTTCTGAGCAGGAAGGGCATCATCCTGACATTTCTTTTGGTTGGGGCTATTGTAAAATAAAAATTTTTACTCATGCAATTAAAGGATTGGCCGAGAGTGATTTTATTTTGGCTGCTAAAATTGATAAAATATAATTAATGGTTAAAATGACGAATTCCAGTAAAGACCATTTTAATTTTAGCTTTATTAGCAGCGTTAATCACTTCTTGATCTTTAACTGATCCACCAGGTTGTATTATAATTTTAACACCAGCTTTAATAAGAGTTTTAATTCCATCTGCAAAAGGAAAGAAAGCATCAGATGCTGCTATAGAATTTTTAATTTTAGAAAACTGAAATTGCCTAGCTTTTTGAACTGCTATTTTACAACTATCCAGTCGGCTTGGCTGACCAGCGCCAATTCCTATAGTTGAAAAATCATTTGTAAGTATAATAGCGTTAGATTTCACGTATTTACAAACATTAAAAGCAAACTCCATTTCCAAGATTTCTTTTTTAGTTGGTTTAATTTTAGTAACACACCGCATTTTTTTTTTATCTATTATTAATTCATTTTTGCTTTGAATCAAGAATGAACCATTGAAAGATTTAACAGTTGTTAAGTTCTTAATTTTGAATTTAGAAATATCAATTATTCTTAAATTTTTCTTTCTTTTTAAAATTTGAAGAGCACCCTTATCAAAACTTTTTGCTAAGATAACTTCAAGAAAATTTTTATTTATTTCTTGTGCAATTTTTTTATTAATTCTAAAATTACAAGCAACCACTCCACCAAAAGCACTAATTGGATCGCATGCGTAAGCATCTTTAAAAGATTTTAATGAAGACTTATTTTTAGCAACACCACATGGATTAGCATGCTTTATTATAACTGTCGCAAAGTCTTTTTTCATAGATAGTAAGATTTCTAGGCCAGCAAACATATCGTTATAATTATTGAAACTAAGTTCTTTCCCGCTTAATTGATTTAGACCAAGGCTTTCATCATTGTAGTCATTTATATATAAAGAGCTTTCTTGATGAGGGTTTTCTCCATATCTTAAATTCTGAAATTTTCTACCAAAAATCGTTTTTCTTTCGGGGAACTTTATTTTTAATTTTTTATTAAACCAATAAGAAATAACAGAGTCATAATACGCTGTTAATCCAAAAGCTTTTGATGACATTAACTCTCTAAATTTTAAAGATGTTTTTCCATTATATTTTTTAATTTCTTTTATAAGATTTTTATAATCCTCTCTACTCGTTACGATTGTTACATTCTTATAATTTTTTGCAGCAGATCTAACCATTGCAGGTCCGCCAATATCAATATTCTCTATTATTTTTTTTGTGTTTTTTGTATTAGTCACTATTTTTTGAAATGGATAAAGGTTTACTATGATTAAATCTATAGAAGGGAACTTTTCTCTATTCATTTCAATTTGATGTTTTTTATTATACCTATCATGAAGAATTCCAGCATGTATTTTAGGATGAAGTGTTTTAACTCGACCATTTAACATTTCTTTAAAGTTAGTATATTTCGACACTTCTTCACAATCATAACCAAGTTTCTTAATTGTATTATATGTCCCCCCTGAACTTATAATTTTGATCTTAAATTTTTTAAGAACTTCAAGTAAAGGGGTTAATTCACTCTTGTCCGAAACAGAAATGAGAGCATTTTTAATTTTTTGCTTCATAATTAAGTATTTTTTTTAATTTCCCAATGAACAGTTTTGTTTTTATTAACTAAATTACCCGTAACTGTTACACAAGTATTATTTGATATTTTATTTCTACCCAGAAATATACTTTTTTCTAATATTATAGACTCATTCATTATTGTGAAAATTAGTGATTTATTTTTAGAAATTTGAATTAATACACTATTACCACCCATTGTTTTTACTGCAGTTAAACCAGGATAAAGGTGAAATCTAATGCTATAATTAATTGGTTTGCCATCTTTTTTCTTTATTATCTCATCAGAACCCATCAATCTTCCTTTAATTTTATCTATTGCGATTTCTCTTTTATGTATGCAACCAAATTTTTTTTCATAGCCATTATGGGAGGCAGTAAATTTAATCTCATCTTTATTTTCAAAATAATCAAAATTTTTTACTTTAAAAGTATTTTTTACGGAATTTCCAAACACTTTATTAATAAGGTTATTTCTTTCAAATTTTGTCACCGAGGTATCATTTAAAGTTAGAGTAGATTGTGCAGATGTTAAACGACTCAAAAACTCAGCTTTGGAAGATATGTTGGATCCAAATCCACAATTTGTAATAACTTTTATTCCCTCTAGATAATATTCAAATGATAAGGGTCCAGATTGATAGCTTCTAGAAAAATCTTTTTTTGGGGGGTCTCCGGCGTCAAAAAAAATGGCATTATTTTTATTAGAGAAATTATGAATCCCACTTATCATAGTTTTTTTATTTTTTGATTTTTGACTTAAATTATTAAGTAATTTATCAAATTGTTCTAAATTATCTTCTTTCCCTCCATTAAAAAGTGGGATTTGATTAGTAGGTGTCAAAATGTTTTTTATACAAAGAAGATTTTTATTGATTATAATTTCTAGAAATTCAGGTACATATTGCTGAGCATCTTTGATGCATTCTTTACAAAGAATAAGATACTTTGAAAAGAAAATTAAATCACTAGGATTTCGAGTTAGTGGAAAACCATCATCATCAAAATAATCTTTAACTAACTTCTCCAGCTCTTTTATTCCAATATTAAAATTATTTATATATTCTTTGAAAACTAAACCAGACAAAAGTAAAGCAGTTAGTATTTCTATCCTTTTAGAATAATTTTTTTCAAATTTAATATTTTTTTTTAAATGGTTGGTTTGAGTAATTATACTGTTTAAAAAATTTTTTTTAAAATAAAATGAACCATTGTTGAGAATAATATCAACATTTAAAATCCAGCTAATAATTCTTTTACTTAAAACAGAGCTTTCCCAAGTATGTCTTTTATATTTCCAATGTTTTAGGATCCAAATATCAATTATTTTTTGTAATGATTTTCCATCATTTTTTCTATCAATTAAGTTTAACCATAAAAAGCTATGTAGTTCTTTTTCTTCTTTATTTTGTTTTTTATCAAACCAAAATACATTTGGATCAATTTTGCTGATTTTAAAAGAATATTTTTTATAGTTAGATATTGAAGAGAGCAAGAAAGGATTTGGATGAAAATAGAATTGTTTAGGTATGTTGGATGTTAAAGATTTATTATAATAATTAGTAGTAAAGTAAATCTTTTTAATAAATTTAATTAAACTTATTTGAATAGCTAAAAAGTAAAAATAGATACTTTTCAAATTGAACATCTATTAATTTGTTCTAAGAATTCCTATATTCTTTTTTAGATCACCTTGATTTTCCTTAAAGATAGTTGATCCAGAAACAATTACATTTGCTCCTGCTTTTTTTACTTCAGTGCAATTTTCAAAATTAATTCCACCGTCAATTTCGATCTCAGTTTTTAGTTTTTTTTTATCAACCAATGCCTTAATTTTTTTTGTTTTTTCTAAAACTTCTGGCATAAATTTTTGACCTCCAAAACCTGGTTCGACACTCATTATAAGAATTAGATCAACCAGCTCTAAATATTTTTCAATCAATTCTATTTTAGATTTAGGTTTCAAAGATATCCCAACTTTTTTTCCTTCTCTTTTAATCAAATTAATAGTATCGGATACATTGGAAGTAGCTTCTGGATGAAAAGTAATAATATCTGCTCCTGCTTTTGCAAAATCTTTAATAAAATTATCTACGGGAGATATCATTAAATGTACATCGAAAGTTTTGTCCGTGAGTGGTCTTAATGTTTTAATTACTTCTGGCCCAATTGTTAAGTTTGGCACAAAATGGCCATCCATAACATCGATATGTATATAATCGGCTCCTGCTTTTTCTAGCGCTATAATCTCCTCTCCAAGTCTACTAAAGTCTGCAGAAAGTATAGATGGTGATATTTTGATTAGGCTACTCATTCTTTGTTTATATTTTAATCAATAAATTTGTCAAAAAAATAAATTGTTAATTAAAAAGTTGATAAAGTTGTTTTGAAAAATCACTTTCTAAAGGAAAAGCTAGCATCCCCCAAACATCATAGCCTAGTAGGTATGGCATAGCATAAAACCTAAATAGGTAAAAAAACCAGGCTACATAAAGAGCTATGAATCCGCCGAACAAAAAACTAGGAGTAATAGGTTTAAATAATTTTATTATTGGATTGGTATACTTCACAAATACTCTCATAAAGAAAAAGGTGGAGTCTTCCCTTTGGAAAATGTTCATCGCGGCTCTTCCTATTAAAGTCCACATTATCATTCCAAGTATATAGTCTATGACAATTATCCAAGTAGGTATCATTTTTTTAAGATATCACGATTTAGACAAAAAAAAAGGGGCGATAAATCCGCCCCTTTTAATTTTTAAAAGTTTATTAACTAGTGTTGTTTACCTAGAACAGCTTTACCTGTAGGCACTCTAGTTGCGTCAACCATGGCTTGAGTAGCAGCATCTGGCTCTTTGGTCATTAAACTAACCACAACCATTGTAACTAAACAAACTGGAGCACCAATCATTCCAAATCTTAAATGATCTATACCCAACCAAGGTTCATGAGCTACACCCCAAATAGCAATAGAGAACTTAGGATACACATACAATAAGTATGCCCATCCAGAAAGTATTCCTG
>MDTB01157268.1_pt1 | contig 12585 bp, 12 predicted proteins | sample 811161 | NCBI WGS metagenome assembly MDTB01 (sample SAMN05326650, study PRJNA326480) | marine metagenome | isolation source: seawater | place: Mediterranean Sea | collected 2009 | reverse complement strand
TTGTTTAAATTCATCCCTACTATAAATTACAAGTCTCTTTAATTTTTTTTTTTTATTTTTTACCAACAATTTAATGAATGTTTTTCCAAAACTTCCTGTTCCACCTGTGATAAGTATTTTTTCATAATTGATCATAAACATCTTTTAGATTATGGTTAGAATAAAATCTATAAAATAATATTTTGAATATACTTATTATTGGTTCGTCAGGAATTCTTGGTTATCATTTATATAATGATCTTAGAAAAAAACATAATGTTTACCATACTGGCTTAAAAAAGAGATTATGTGATTTAACAATAAAAGAAAATCTTAAAAAAATTTTAAATAAAAAATTAGATGTGGTTATTAATTGTAGTGCAATCACTAGTATTGATTTTGCAGAAAAAAATAAAAAAACTACAAATGATATTAATTATAAACTTGTAAAAAATATTTTAGTATTAAACAAAACTAAAAAATTTTATTTTATAAATTTCTCTACTGACCAAGTTTATAATTCAAAAAATGTTAGAAAAAATATTGAACCTAATGTTTCATTTTTTAAAAATTATTATACTAAAACTAAAATAAAAGCTGACAAATTAACTAATAAATTCAAATTTTTGTGTTTGAGAGTAAATTTCTTTGGTAAAAGCTTTAAAGGAAAAGGAACATTCACTGACTGGTTATTTTTGAAGTCAAAAACTAAAGAAACTATATTTTTATTTGAAGATCAATTCATTTCAGGTATTACTATAAATTCATTATCTAATATTGTATCAAAAGTTTTAAGTAAAAAAATATTTGGAATTTATAATGTTGGTAGTAATGGATATGTGTCTAAAAAGAATTTAGCTATCAAATTTTATAAAACTTTAAATTTAAATAAAAAAATAAAATTTAAAAGTATTAAAGTAAATAAATTTTTAAAAGTCAAAAGATCAAACTTTATGTTTATGAATTGCAATAAGTTTCAAAATAAGTTCAATATAAAACTACCAGATATTAATAAAGAAATTAAAAAAGCCGCCTATCAATATAAATAATTAAAGAAAAATCAAAAATAATTATGACAAATTTTCAAAGTAAGTATTTTTGAATTCATTTGTAAAATCAGTTTTAGGTTTCAAAATTTTTTTATAAAACATATCCCAGTTTATTGTAATTCCATCTTTAGTAAAATTTCCCTCTAGAACAGAACACCTTTTTTTTAAGAGTGTCCAAGCTAAATCTGAAAAGTCTTGAACTTTCAGATCTAAAAAAATAATGGGCTTGTCTGAAACAACTGCAGCTGAAAAAGAGGTTGATGACGGTTGGTCTGTAATGATCAAAGATGAATTGTATATAGAATAAGCTAATTTTTCATCACAAATATTTTCTTTATAATATTTGATGAATTTGTCTGGGGTTTTTTTTTCAGGATGAAGTTTAATTTTAAATTTAAAATTATTTTTTTTTAAAAAGTTTGATACCTTAAGAAGCCAATTATATGTATTATGAGCATCAATTAGTTTGCCATCATAATAGTTATCATTTATGAAAATTGATGGAATATATAAGATATATCTCTCTCTCTCTTTTTTGTTGAAAAGTTTTTGAAAGTTATTTAACTTATCATGATGCCAATGAACCTGGCTATTAATACTTTTTATATTTGGTAATTGTTGATCAATAACTAAATCTTTTCTGGAAAATTTTATATATTCATTAATATTTTTTTTTGTGTACACAAAAAATTCTGTACAACTTTGATATTCCAATATTGAAAGTGTTCTTCCATAGTCAGAAAAATATCCTGTACCAGATCCATGCGCATGCCCAACCACTTTTGAACCTTTTGACTTACAAACTTGTCTAAAAATATTTGCAAATATACCTCCTCCTGAAGGCGTCCAAAGAACCTTTGGTAATCCAATTTCACTTTCTAGGATAGATTTCTTATATAAACTTAATTTAAAAAGTAACAAATTTACTATTTCTTTAAAATATGATTTTAAATTTTTATCTAATATTATCTCATTTTTAGTAAATTCATTTAATATTATTTCAACGATGTTGTTTGATACAAAATTAAGATCATTATCATTACCAAATGGTTTATCTAATTTTTTAAACCATTCATTTATACGAACATAATAAACTTTTTTTTTTTCAAATTTTGCATGGGTTTCTAAAAATTCATTATATCCAATACATGCAATATCTTTTTCGAAATTAGGAAGCTTAAAATAATTTTTAATTATTTTTTTCTCTGTTAAAAAATTTTTAAGATATCTCAAAAGAAAATACCTCTTTTTAACTCTATCTTTACCTTTTATAAGTTGTTTGAGTATTTTGGGGAAATCAGGGTTTTCATTAATAAGTATATTTTTAAGTAATCGAGATTTATGATCAGGAATAATTTTAAAATTATTTTGTTTCAGCTTGTTTTTAAGAACTATTGTATAATAAATATTAACTGCCTCGTTAATTATTCCAAATAGTGATGCTACACATTCATCAAAATATGAATTTTCATATTTTTTTAATTCTCTTAGTAAATTTACTAATTTTACTGCTAAACCTTCCCTAAATTCTATAGTTTCTCCTGGTTTTATTGGATAATAGAAATTTTTTACTTTGCTTTCATCAATATTTAATTCATGAATACTTTCATACCATATTTTTTCATCACTCATTATTTAAATTTACTTTGTCTTCAGTTATTCCAGAATTAACTTTTATTGGACAATTTACTCTGCACCCTTTTATCATATTCCACTTACTTACATCTAAACCGGATACAGATCTTTTGAAGCTGATATTATCAAGACTTAATACTTCCCCTTTATCTATATTTTTTTTCGCCACAATTTTTCTTCTCATTATCTGTCTACTTTTTATCTCATCTTTAGTTACCTCTATTATGCCTGTACCCATTGAAATTTCTGTTTTTCTTATATCATCTACTAATTGCTTGAGTTCATCTGGATCTGAAGAAAACCAGTGATCAGGACCCTCCATCTTCCTGTCTAAAGTAAAGTGTTTTTCAATTACCTTAGCACCTAGAGCAACCGCAACACTGCATGCATGTGTTCCAATACTATGATCTGAATACCCCCAGACTATTTCTGGATATTTTTTTTTCAAAGTAATGATTTGGTTTAAATTTAATAATTCTGGCTTTGCAGGATAAACAGAAACACAGTGCATTATTGAAAGTTTTTTATTAATTGGTAAGAGAGTTTTTATGACTTCATCAACTTCATCCTCAGAGGCCATACCTTTTGACAAAATTAATGGTAATCCTGTTTTTGCAACATTAATTAAATTTGGAATATAATTAAAATCATCTGAGCCTTTTTTAATCGAGGATAGACCTATTTTCATCATTAAATCTAGATCTACATCATCTTGAATTGTTGTCATGAATATTATATCTTCTTTTTGACAGTGATTTTTAATTATTTTCCAATCTTTTTCTTTTAAAGCAAGTCTATTTAATAAATCAAATTCACTTTCTTTGATTTTTTTTCCTTTTGAATAATATTCGAATTCCTTATCCTCAGACAAACATTCGCTAGGTGTGTACGTTTGGAATTTAACACAGTCCACTCCACATTTTTTTGCAACACTAATTAGTTCTAATGCTAAATTTATATTTCCATTATGATTTGCTCCAATTTCAGCAATTATGAAGGCAGATTCACTCTCACCAATTTTTCTATTTTCTATATTAAAAGAAGTCATTTAGCTGTTTAAATAATCCATTTTTGTAAAATTATTTGATAGTAAGATTTTTTTGCTATCTTTACCATAATTAAATAATAAATCTATTGAACTTAATTTAGTAAAATATTGTTTAGAATTGAAGTGTTGATATTTTGGATATTTATATTTTTGAAATAATGTTTTTATTTCATTACTTTTAAATTTATTTATCTCAGCATAGTTTTCACCCAATTCTCCAAATAATATATGAGTAGCTTTAGTTTTTATTGCTAAATCTAGAGCTCTATCAGATTTTTTAAATTTTAAATTATAATCAGATGCAAATTTAATTTCAGTTTTAATATCAAATTCTTTTAAAAGAAGTTTTAAGATCGAAATATTCAATTCAAATAAAGTATCATATTTTTTTGTATATATATTTAAAAATTGGTCAAAATATTTATTAAAAAATGGTGATCTTGAGTAACAAAACTCAATAGATCTTAAATGTTTTTTACGCCAGTTTTCTGAATTGTTAATTTGAACTTCATTATGAAGTAAATTTCTAGAAAAATTCCTTTTTATAGGGACTACTAAAAGAATTGGACCATTTTTTGAAAGAATATAATTTCTATTATACCAACCATATCTTGAATATTCTACATCATCATAAATAATGAATAAATCAGCAACGTATATTTTATGAAATAGCCCCAACCAAGGTAAATAGGTAGGTTGGTGCGCAGACAACAACATTGTTATTTTTCAAGGATGTAAGCTTTATCTGTATTACCTTTAAAATTAAGACATGGATATTTTTTACTATAAATACTTTTTAAATTTGGGAATTTTTTACAAAAAAGTTTCTCAAAATCAGTTTTCCATAATAAATTTTTATGATTTCTATAATCAACGCTTTCATATTTCTCACTAAAATACTCAAAGCCATAAATATATTTAGAGGTAACTCGGTTCATTTCATTTAAAACTATTCCAATATCATTTGGTGAAATATGAATGAGTACATTATTTGTAAAAACTAAATCAAAAAAGTTATCTTTAAATGGAATATCAAATCCAGATCCATAAACGATGTCTATACCTTTCCACAAATTTTTTGCTTCATCCACACAATCTCTTTGAATTTCGATTCCAAATAATTCTGAGAAACCAAATTTTTTTAAAGATGCTAGTTGATAACCTACATTTGATCCAATTTCTAAAATTTTCAAAGTTTTTGGTAAAAAAGAGAGAATTTCCCTATTTAGTTCGTCTTTTGTTTTGCCATAATAATCGATGTAAGAAGCGCTATGATCTTCAATTGTTTTATAATTATTACGAGAATTATATTCCTTACCAAAGTTACTAGTCCATACTTTAGTTTGATTTGTATCCATATAATTTTACCTGATTTTTAATATATTATTAACAATTAACTCACAACCACTAATTTTAATTAATTTTTTTGCATATTTATTTAGTATTAAAAGTTGTTTCTTGTCATTATAAAAATTAATAAATTTATTGGATATTGAAGTTTGATTTAATTTATTTGAATAACTCAAAATTTTACCACAATTATTTTTTTCAACCATCTTTGCCATTTTTGTTTGATGAGTATCTAAAATATTAATTAATTGTGGCAATCCCGCTGACGCAAATTCGTAAGCACTTAGGCCTCCTGCAGAGATTACAAATCTTATTTTATATAAGTATTTACTTATATCTTCAGGACTATTTATTATTTGAGCATTAATAGATTTTTTATTACAAAATCTTATGATAGACTTTTTTTTCGGATGAGAATGTCCTAGAATAATGACAAATTTTAAATTTTTCACTAAATTGTAAACAATTGATAATATTTTCAGTGTCAGATTATTTGGATCTTCCCCCCCTAAAGAAATAAGAATTTTTTTACTTTTATGATTAAATGCACCTCTTTTAAAAAATGAATTAGAAATGGTATTAAACTTTAATCCAATTAATTTACCTTTTGAATTTTGGTAAAGTTTTTTTGCCCAAAAATTATAATTTATTGTTAAATCTGGATCTGTGTTATATTTTTTTTCATCTTCAAATATAATAATTTTAGTAAATTTTTTTAAATAAGCGATATATTTTTTATTAATTAATTTTGAATCAACAAAAAGAAAATCGGGTTTTTCTAATGACAGGATCCTAAATAAATTTGCTATTTCACTATTAGAATTAATCTTTCCATCTACCTCTCGATAAAATAATTTATTCTTATTTAAAATATTTCTACTGATTTTATTATTTTTATTGATAATAAATATAGGTTCTGAAAAAATTTTTTTTTTTTTTATTATTTTAGCAACTGCAATGCATCTTTTAATATGACCAAGCCCGTCCCAAGAGCCACCATCAACTCTAAAAAAAACTTTTTTTTTCATTAAAGGGTTTTATTTAGTAAATTTTATTATATGAAATGCTTCAGCATTTTTAAATCCTGCTTGCACTCCTCTAAAATTTGATAAAGACTTAATAGATTTTATTGATCTGGAGTGTGGAAATTTTTTTAACTCATCTCTGTATAATTTTATAGCTTTAATTTTTTTATTTATAAATTTTGTAATATCCTCAAAGTAATTTGGTTTAAAAGGTTTTTCAAAATTCCATTCTGTGCTTGACAGGACCTCAAATGAAGCAATCAAATTTATTTGAAAATTATATACAGGTCTTGTGGCTGTAATTGTTGCTTCATATGCAATCCTATGATCAATATTTGTATCACTATGCCAATGAGTAAATATCTGGTTTGGTTTAAATTGTTTTATATGTTTTTCTATTAATTTTATTATATCTAATTGGCTAAGTTCATCTAATCTACAGCAAGGATTTTTACTTAAATATATTTCATTTTTTTTTACACCTAGTTCATTTAAAGCTAATATAGCGTTATTATTTCGTCTATTAGACTTTTTAATTACTTCAGGATCATCTACTTTTTCTTTAGAAAATCTTGCTGTCACACCCTCTGCTAGGAAAACTATTCTTATTTTATTTTTTTGTTTAATATGCTTGGCAATTAAACCACCACAACCCAATACTTCATCATCTGGATGAGCTGCAATAATTAAAATTTTTTTCATGCTTAAAAGTTTATTTCAATTTGTTATCAGGAAATTTGTTAAAGGACAAACCTCGATTAATATACTCTTTATCAAATAAGTCATTATATCTAATGTTAAAAGACATTCTAATTTGATTTGAACTGTTACTTCCTGTTTTATGGACCAAGAAACTACTAAATATTAATGCTTGACCTAATTTGACATTTATAGTCTTAAACTCATTTTCAGCAAAATGCTTGCTCAATCTATTAAATTTAACATCTTTTGCAGAATGATTGAAAAGTTCAAAATTATAATGACTCTTTGGTATCACTCTTAAAGCTCCATTTTTTTTTGACGTATTTTGCAATGGTATCCAAAGAGTTACACTATTTTGTGAGTATGGTAAGTAAAAAAAATCCTGATGGGGTTGATAATATCTTTTTTTGTCATTTGGAAAAGAATACAAAAAAGGAAGACCACCTCTACCTCCCAAATTATTAAATCCAACCACCGGAAATTTTAAGCCTATTTCATGTATAATTTTGATAATTTTTTTTTCGTTTACAAATGAAAAAAGTTCGGGAAAAAAACCTATATGATTGAGACTGTTTATAATATCTTTTTTATATTTTGACTTATACAAGCCTATAATTTTTTTTTCAGAAATTTTTTGTTGATTATATTTTTTTGATATAGAATTCGATATAAGATTTATAATTTTTTTCTTTGTTTCTGATACCAAGTTTTTATTAAAATCAAATACACAATATCCGTCTTTAATGAATCTTTTTTTTGAAAAAGTTTTTAAATCGGTCATTTTTTTATAAATACCTTATATTATAATTTAAATATAGAGTGATTTAGGCCAAATTCTTGTCATTCTTGGATATTGAATATTAATATTTGCAATGTTTGGATTTTTGTCTAAAAAGTTAATAATTTTTTTTAAAGGTATGTTTGGAGAACTTTTTTTCATTTTTTTATAAATTTTCTTGCATAAAATTAAATCCTCTGGATTATCGACAGTTAATCTGTATTCTGGCCTCAACAAATTTTTTGGCAATTCTAAAATCTGAATTTTAAATTTATTTAAATTATCCATCACATATCCGTCACAATGCTCACTTCTATGTTTATTATTTCCATTTCGATGAGAAAATTTGAGAACATCTAGTTTAAATATTTCGAAGTGAGTTCCAAGAGGTCCACCATCTGTTGCTGTTAAATCATTATTATATTTTTTGTGTATCTTCCAAGCTAATTCCAAATTATCTAAATAAACAAATGGATTTTCAGTTGTTATTCTTAATACATCTGTAGCATTAGTGTGGTTTCCGCATTTAATTAATCTGGAGAGAACATCTATTTCATCTCCAAAAATATATTTTAATTTTTTTTTTAACGCAAACTCTTTAAACGAATAATTAGATAGACCATCTGATATACCTAAACAAATTTCATTTACGATTTTATGTTGTTTAATTGAATTTACTAATTCATCAAGAATAGTTTTATTATTATCAAGATTTTGCATTGGTTTACCATAAAGTCTGTTACTAGTATTTCTACAAGCTAGGGCAGCTACAAGTTTTCTCATTTTATTTGTTTTGATAAAATTGGCTCATTAGGATTTATTTCAATCTTTGATTTTTTTCCTAAAACTTTTTCAGGATCAAATATATATTTTTTGGAGAAATTTAATGGTCTTTTATGGGTTATATGTTGATAAGTAATCTTTTCATTTTTATTAATTTTTTGTTTTGAATATAAAATAGTCAAAGTATTTTTTCTATATTTAATCTCACTTTTAGTTAAACTCTTTGAAAATTTTCCTAACGATTTTTTATGATCATATAGGGTTTTGATATACATTTTAAATTCCTTTTCTTCTAAAGCTGAAATTGAGTCAATCAATTTTTTTTTTCTCGAAAAAGTCAAATGTTTTTCAAAACAACTTATTCCTAGTCCTAAAGCAAATGTAGATAAAGAATATTTATAATTAGAAGATCCTCTTATATGGTCCATAAAACCAACATTTATGTCTTTAAATTTTTTTTTATAATAAATTAATTTTGATAAGTTCGTGTTTTCGATACTAGTTGGGGCATTTTGATGACCAAATAAAAAAGTTACATTCTTTGAAATTTTTTTTGATTTAATTAATTTATATAACTTTTCTATTTCTTGGTCTTTTATGCCACTTATTGATATATAAATTTTTTTAAATGAAGATAAACAATTTAATAATAGTCTTTTATCAAAGAAAGATGTTGTGTGTATTTTAATTGCATCTGGTCTAATTTTTTTTGCCACAGAAAAGGCTTTTTCACCATCTATATCCAAATAAAATTTTAACTTTTTTCTTTTTGCATAAGTTCTGATTTTTTTCCAGTTAGAAAAAGACATTTCATTTTTCTTAATAATATTAAATATCTTATCTTTTGGGTGAAGCACATCTTGAGCATACGCAATTTGAAATTTTATTGCGTTAGTCTTCAGTCTTGCTGCAATATCAATATATTTTTTTGATATTTTTAGGTTCCCGTAATATCCATTTGCTATTTCGCAAATTATATTTAACATAAATATTTTAATTTTTTATATTTAAAATTTTAATAATAAATTTTTTATTAAAATTTATAAAAATTTACAATGTATGATTATTAAAATTAAAAATATTTTCCACTTTTTTATTAGATGTTTTCCAAATGTTTTTGGTTTTATTTATGCATTATTATTCATTTTTTTTGTGAAAACAGTGTCTAAAAAAAAAAATTTCGAGAGAAAAGTACTAATGCTAAATAAAGACAGGTTTTGGGATGATTTAAAAGAATTAAATAAATCTGAAAAACTAATGTTTATATATTTTGACAAAAGATTAATTTCATTTTTAACTGAACCTTATGTCAAAACAATTAGACACAAAATGCCATCAACATTCTGGAGAGACTATAAGAATGAAAATTTTTTCAAAATATATCTAGATAATCACTCTAAATTCATATTTTACTTCTTAAAATATTTTGATTTTTTTTATAAGTTTGATTTAATAGTTACACCTTCCTTGTGGTATCTTCAAGATAGGTCATTTGAAAAAGGTGCAAATTTACTAAAAAAAAAATTTATTTTTTTGCATAAGGAAAATACTACAGATTTAAGTTATTATGATAAAATGCTCAAAGTTTACGATAAAAACACGGTAAATTTTGAGAATTCTTCGTCTATTTTAGTATACAATAATAATACAAAAAAAATTATAGCAGACACAAAAAAAATAGACTCGAATAGAATATATAATCTAGGTTGCCCACGTATAGATCAGCTTGTTAATTTAAAAATAAGTAAACCAGAGACAATTACATTAAGCTCATTTACATATAAGTTAGGATTGTGGTTTATAGAAAAAGATGTAAGCCATCCTTTTGCTACAACCGACCCAAACTTAAAACTTTATTTTGATAACGTTCATTCAATGTTTATTGATTTAGCTGCAAAGAATGAAAAAGCAAAATTTGTAATTAAAACTAAACCCAATTTAATGTGGAAAAAAATTGTTAAGGAATTAATTAATAATAAAGAAAAAAACTTAAGACGAAAAATTGAAAATCTAAGTATAATTTCTGATGAATATACTATGGCTGATATTTTAAAGGAGAGTAAGTTAGTTGTTGGAATTAATTCTTTAAGTTTAGTAGAAGCAAGAATTATTGGAATACCTTGTGTAACTCCAAATTTTGAAGAAATATCAGATTATAAAGATAAACTATTTTTTCAGAAATATTTGGGAAATGAAATTTTGCAAGCGAGTAATACCAAACAGCTCTCTGCAATAATAATGGACAGTTTAAACAATGATTTTAAGAAGATGTTTACTAAGTTCAATAAAGATTTAACAGAGGAATATTTTGGTTATTGTGATGGAAAAAATAATGAAAGATATATTAATTTTCTTTTAAATATTTAATTTTTTTTTAATTTAAAATAATATTTTTATTTATATTTATTGATGGTTAACAAATCTTCTTTGTCGTCAAGATCAAAACTTGAATATCTATCGATCACAATTCCACCAGAAGGTTTACAAAAGAAATCTTTTTTTTCTATTAATTTTTTGACCTTACAAGCTATCAAGTTCCCAAAACTGTAAGTTTTGGGTTTTTTTTGTTTATTTACATTACTTTTTCTCTCTTTTTTAAATTTAAATACCACTGATTTATCTTTTAACATAACTCTTGTATTTAGATAATGATAATTATGAGGTGTAGAGTGAATAGTTTGAGAGGAATTATATTTATTATTATTAATTAAAAATTTAATTAATTTATTAATTACGTTGGTAGTCACAAATGGAGAAGTAGGTTGTGCTAATATTATAACATCGAATTTTAAATTTTTTTTTTCTAGTAATTTAATACAATGTTTTGCAGTAAAAAAAATTTTTGAACTGTCTTTTGATAGATGATTTGGTCTTTGAATGTAATCAATATTATTTTTAATACAGTGATTTATAATTTTTTTATCCTCCGATGAACAAATAATTTTATCTATATATTTCGATTTTTTTAGAGAAAGATAAATTCTTTGAATTAATGTTTTATTTTTGATTTTTAATAAGTTTTTTTTTTTAATTGATTTTGACATACCTCGAGCAGGTATCAGTGCAATTATTTTATGATTTTTAAACACTAATATTATTTACTCCATTTAATTTTTGGAGAAATAGTTTGCAAGTCTACATTATCTTTTTGAATAAGAATTTTTTTAATATTTGTTTGAACAAATTTTGTGTTTAATTTTCTTGGTTTAAGCCCTAGTTTTAAAAAACTTTTATTAGAAGGATTAAAATAATGCTTTGATAACTCTTTCCTAGGGTTTTGAATATATTTAATCTTTGTTTTTATGCCTATTTTTTTTGCAGACTCTTTTACCAATAAAGCCAATTCTTTAATTGTAAAAATTTCAGTAAATTGATTTCTTACTTTATACTCACCTTTTAGCGCAGGATTTTTAATAGCAAGTTCAACACACTGCAATGTATCATTTATATTTAAAAACGTTCTTGTTTGATTTCCTTTACCATAAACCAATAAAGGTTTTCCAATTGATGCTTGAACCATAAATCGATTAATTACTGTTCCAAATATATGATCATAATGGAAACTGGTATTTAATTTTTTACTTAATATAGTTTCTGGAGTATCAATTCCATATACAACTCCTTGATTTAAATCAGTTGCTTTTAAACCCCAAGCTCTTGAGGCAAAATATAGATTTATAGAGTCTGCTGCCTTTGAACAATGATAATAACTTAGTGGCTTCATTGGAAATTGCATTATATCGTGTCTATTGTTATGTCTGATTTTTATAAATCCCTCCTCAATATCTATGTTTGGAGTTCCATATACACCCATGGTTCCAAGTTTTATCAAATGAGTATTTGGACAATGTTTTTTTATGCCAAATAGTAAATTAAGAGAACCAATAATATTGTTATTTTGAGTAAATACTGCCTCCGATCTTCCTGCCATAGAATAAGGTGCAGATGGCTGCTCTCCATAATGGATTATGTGGTCTGGTTTAATTTTCTTTAACTCCTCATAAATAAATCTATGATTCACCAAAGTACCATAAGAAAATTTAATTTTTTTCCCCAATTTAAAAGAGTTCCAAGTTTTTACTCTATTTTCCATAGTCTCAATTTTTACTAATGGAGTTACACTATTTTGATTTTCAATAGACCTTTTTGAGAAATCGTCAATTAAATATACTTCATATTTTTTTTTTGAAAGGTGCATTGCGGTAGGCCAACCTAAATAACCATCTCCACCAATAA
>MDTB01132011.1_pt1 | contig 12585 bp, 9 predicted proteins | sample 811161 | NCBI WGS metagenome assembly MDTB01 (sample SAMN05326650, study PRJNA326480) | marine metagenome | isolation source: seawater | place: Mediterranean Sea | collected 2009 | reverse complement strand
ATCCTTGTAAAATGGATGAAATTGTAAAAATAGTCAAATCAGAAAACTTAAAACTTATTGAAGATTGTTCTCAATCTCATGGGGCTAAATTTGCTAATGTAAATGTCGGTAATTTTGGAGACATAGGAACTTTCAGTTTTTATCCCACTAAAAATTTAGGTGCTTTTGGAGATGCAGGAGCCATAGTTACAAATAAGAAATACTTATTCGATAAAGCAAAAAAGATTGCAAATCATGGAAGAATTTCAAATTATGACCATATTCTTGCTGGAAGGAACTCACGTTTGGATTCAATTCAGGCTTATGTTTTAAACCAAAAAATCAAGAAATTAAATAGGGATAATCAAAATAGAATATCTCAGGCAAATTTCTTTTTAAAAAATTTAGGCGATGAAATTCGAAGTTCCTGTTTAAGTCAAAAACAAAAATCTGTTTTTCATCAATTTCCAATACTTTCAAAAAGAAGAAAGTCTTTGATCAATTTTCTTAAATCAAAAGGAATAAATACCGGTATTTACTATCCAAAACCTCTATCACGTATGAAAGCTTTCCAAAACATACATAAAAAAGGTAAAAATGAATTTAAAAACTCTGAAAAAGTTTGTAAAGAAATTCTAAGCATCCCAATTGGCCCACACTTAAATATTAATGATTCAAGATTTATATCCAATGCTATACAATCTTTCCTTTTAAAATAGGCTGAGTGGCAGAGTGGTTATGCAGCGGACTGCAAATCCGTGTACGCCGGTTCGATTCCGACCTCAGCCTCCAAAAGAAATAAAAATAAACGATTTTCTTATTCCTCTTTATAAAGTACATTAAATGATATCATAACGCCCAGGTGGTGGAATTGGTAGACACAAGGGACTTAAAATCCCTCGAAGGCAACTTCGTGCCGGTTCAAGTCCGGCCCTGGGTACCACGAAAATGTTATGGAGACAGAAAAAAATAATCATCAAAATAATTTAGATAGCTTTAAAGATGTTGTTGATATAGCTAATGTTTTTAAAATACTCTTAGTAAATGCAAAAATCATATTATTTTTACTTTTTACTGGCATTTTAATTTCTGTTTCTATATTTACCTTTTCAACAAGAACGTATTCCGTTAACAGCTTATTGCAAGTTTACTTAAGTGAAGGTCCAACTTTAGGAGGAAATCAATCTTTCGATCTAATGTTAGGTTCTCAAAGTAGAGATATAAATAATTTAATAGCGATATATAAATCAAGATCAAACTTGGTTACTTTAATTGATAATCTAAATCTACATTTAAGTTTTGAAAACGATTTATTAAATAAAATAGATCTAAAAGAATTTAAATTTAATAATAAAAGCGAAAAAAAAAAATTATTTTTATTTAAAATTTTCTGATTCAAAATACGAATTATTTGATGCAGATAAGTCTCTTGTTTTAGAGAGTAACTACAAAATTCTAACTAAGAAAAATGATATTCAAATACAAATAGATTCAATAAATGATATTCAATTAAATCAGTACTATGGTTTTATTCATCAAAACCCTTCTTCTTTGTATGAAACTTATAAAAGAAAAATTAAATTAAATTCGATCTCAGATTCTAGAGGCTCGTTTTACAAAACAGATAATCTTTTGCAAGTTAGTATTCAGACTTCAAATGTAGAGTCTGGAAAACGAATTATTAATGAAGCAAATCGGATTTACGTAGCAAATAATATTGAAGTAGAGTCAACTAGAGCAACCAAAGTTCTTTCTTTTATAGACGATCAAATTAAATCTTTAAAAACTATATTAGATCAAAATAATTTAAGATTAAAAAGTTTCAAAGAAGAAAATAGCTCTATAGATGTTACTTTAGAAATAAAATCTATAATAGATCAATTAACAGAAGTTGAACAAAGTTTAAGCAAACTCGATCTCGAAATTGCTGAAGCAGAAATTAATTATACTTCTTCAAATCCTCTTTATTTAAACCTGTTTAATCAGAAAAATGCTTTAGAAGAACAAAAAAATTTAATAGAATCACAAATTAGATCTTTGCCTAATACACAACAAAGATTTATTAATCTTTTTAAAGACGTTGAGGTTTCTCAAGATTTATATACCGAATTAACAAATCAAAGACTAAATTACTCAATTCTTCAAGCAAGTACTATCGGTAATATTAGATTAATAGATGAAGCGTATAAAGGACCTAGAGTCTCTCCTAGGCTCATAAACATTCCTATCACATCTTTTCTTTTTTTAGTTTTAGGTATTATATTTGCATTAGTAAGAGGAAGGTTTTTTACACCTATTATTAATCCTGCAGAAATTTCAGAAAATGGAATAGAAAGTCCTCTTGTGGGTGTTTTACCCTTTTTACCGTTAGATAAAATAGATCATTCGTCGGGTGAAATTTTTACTCAATCATTAGAATCTCTAATATTTAATTTAAAAATTCTCAAAGAAGAAAAAAATGCAAAAGTTATATTAATAACAAGTCCAACAGAGAAAAACGGAAAATCCTTTGTTTCTATTAGAGTAGCTCAAAAGTTGGCTGAATTAGGACAAAAGATTCTCTTAATAGATAACGATCTTAAAAGAGGGGATTTAAATAGTTCATTAAACAAAGAAACAATTACAGAAAAACAATTTTTTGAAATTAACACACAAACAATTAAAAATATTGAATCAACTAAAAATCTTTTTTTTATACCTAGAATAAGTAAATTAGATAGAAGTTTTAATTTTTTAAATAAAAATTATTTTAAAAAGCTAGACGAATTAAAAGAAACTTTTGATTTTGTCATAATAGATTCAGCTCCTATTTTAAGCGTGTCTGATTCGTCAGTTCTGATGTCTTATTCTGATGCTAACTTATGTATTGTAAGGCATGATCTTACGAGGATTAATGAAATAAAATCTACAACCAATATAGCTAATCAATTAGGAGTAAAAATAGATGGAATAATTTATAACGGATTTAAAAGATCTACTAGATATTTTTATTATGGAGGTTATGAATATAGTTATTATAGAGATAAATATATTTACCAAAATTATGATTATGAAAAATAGCTTTAATAAATTCTTTCCTCTCTCTTTATTTATATTTCTTGGATCCTGTGCTTTAGCCCCAGGTATGTATTTGGATACCGGATTTGACTGGAATGGAGAAAATTATATTTATTCAGAAAGCTTAGATAGGAAAATAAAAATAGAAAAGGTATCTAGTAAAAAAATATATTCTGAAATTAACAAGGAATACAAAATAGGCAAAGGAGATCAAATTGCTATAACTATTTGGGGGCTGCCAGAAGTTTTTCCACTAACAAATATAAATCCTGAGCAAAATTTAAGAAGAATCGATTCAAATGGTAATATATTTTTCCCTTTTATTGGGTCTTTGAAAGCTGAAGGAAAGTCTCAAAACGAACTTAGACAAGATATTACTTTATCTTTACAAAATTATTTTAAAGATATTCAGTTGGATTTGACGATTGTCAATTTTAATTCTCAAAAAATTTATATTCTTGGTGAAGTCAGCACGCCAATGAAAATAAATTTAACTGATATTCCATTGTCTTTATCAAATGCTCTAGGTCAAGCAAGAGGTTTAAACACCATTTCAGCAAACGGGTCAGAAGTATTTATTATTCGACAGTTAGATAATAATCCTGAATCAGCCAAGATTTTTCAAGCTGATCTTGATTCCCCAGCGGGTTTTTTGAGTACGAATAATTTTTATTTAGCAAACAACGATATTATTTATGTCAACGCTAAAGGAACAACTAGGTGGAATAGAGTGATTTCACAATTTTTTCCTTTTTCTTCTTTCCTTAATAGCGTAGATAACTTAATAGATGATTGAAGATGAAAAGCATTCAAAACCTATGATAGGCCTTGTTTGTTACGCAAATTATTGTCGGAGCCCAGTAGCAGAGTTACTTTTAAAGGAAAGATTTAATAATGAATTCGAATTTTACTCGGCCGGAATAAACCCTATATATAAAGGTAGTATAGATCCAAGATCTTTAACATTTTTGAAAGATGAAGGAATTAAGCAAAAAATACATACCCCAAGAAAAATTACGTTAGATATGATAAAAAGTTCAAAGATTATTTTTGGATTAGACTTTAGTATTTTAGATTATCTAAACAAGAATTTTCAAAGATATTCTGACAAGTTTAGAATATTTTCGTCAAAAAAGTTTTTTTTTGAAATTTCTGATCCATATCATTTAGACGATAAAGCTTACAGAGACTCTATGAATTACATAAAAAAAATTGTAAGTGAAATTAAGATTTAGAATTAATCTTTTGTAAATTAAATTGATTCTATGAAAAAGGTTGTTTTAATCGTTCAAGCAAGAATGGGCTCCAAGAGATATCCTGAAAAATCTATTCTTGATTTATCAGGAAAACCAATGGTTTATAGGATTTTAGAAAGAGTTAAAAGATGTAAATCCATAGATAAGCTTGTGCTTGCTATACCCAAAACCAAAGAAAATAAAATCCTTAAGAAAATTGCCAATGATTTAGAAGTAAAATGTTTCGAAGGATCTGAAAACAATCTTATTGAGAGGTTTTATTTTGCAGCAAAAGAAGAGAAAGCTGATATCGTAGGAAGACTGCCTGCAGATAATGCAGTTCCAGAGCCAGAAGAAATAGATAAAATCGCAAATTTTCATAGAAGTAGAAAAGATGTAGGATTTTCGACAAATTTAGAATCAATATTTTCGTCTGGATATCCAAATGGAATAGGCGCAGAAATGTTCGACTTTTCTTTATTGGAAGAGGTATACATCAAAAAAAACTTTGATATTCTTCAAAAAGAGCATGTACATCTTAATTTTTTTAATTACGAGACCGAAGTTTCAGTTAATAAAGAATGGTGTAATGTTAGAACTATTAAATGTCCAAAAGAATATGCTAGACCAGAGTTAGTTTTAGATGTAAATAATGTTGAAGATGGAGAATTTATTAAATTTTTGTATGAAACTCTATATGAAAGAAAACCAAATTTTACAATTACTGATATTATCAGTCTTCTTGATAAAAAATAATTTTGATGAGGCTACAAAATATTTGTATGGGAAATCCTTAGATTCTCTCTTTTCTGCTGTAAAATTCGAAGAAGCATTAGCAACGATTTCGAAATAGATGACACACAAGCCTTTGATATCAGTGAGAAGCTAATGTAAAAATTTATAGAATGGGCAAAAAATGACAATATAAGTTCTTCAATAAGTAATTAAAAAAAAGTGATAAAAGATTCTATAAATTTTTTCTTAAAGTCTGAGATTACAATTCAAGAAGGGATATTGTTGGATTTACCAAAGGAAATTAAAAAACTGGGTTATAAGAAACCTTTCCTAATTTTTGACGAAAATCTTTTATCAGGAAAATATTTTAAGGACTTTGAAAAAGAATCTTTTAAGGATATCGAAAGAGGTAATTTTCTTGGCATTAAAATAACAAATGAGCCAACTTACTCATTTTTAAAAGAAATTTTCGAAATAATTTCTAAGAAAAATTTTGATTGTTTAGTATCAATTGGGGGAGGAAGTTTAATAGATATAGGCAAGGGTTTATGTTTACTGTCTACCAATGACAGAGATCCATTTGAACTTAAAGGCTTTCCTGAAGGCTTAAATAAACCTTTACCTCATATTACTGTTCCTTCTGTGATAGGTAGTGGAGCAGAATCTAGTTATAACGCGGTTTTTATAGACGAAACAGAAGGTAGAAAACTCGGAATAAATAGTAGAAATAATTTTCCTATTAGAGTTTTAATAGATCCCAATCTCGCTAAGTTTGCTCCTAAAAAAGTAATAATTTCTTCTGCGTTAGATTCTCTAGTGCATTGCGTAGATAGTTTTGGCTCAAAAAAATCTTCTATAATTTCAAGAAACTTTTCTAAAATAGGTTTTGTTAATTCTTGGAAATTTCTTACTCAAAAAAATTTCAAAGAGAAAAAATATTTTTCAAATTTAGCCATCGGAAGTATCTTTGGAATATATGCTCTAATGTACTCAGGAGATGGCCCAACAAATGGATTTGCATATTATTTCGGAGTTAAAGACAAAATTCCTCATGGATTAGCAGGAGGAATGTTTTTAAGGGATGTTATGAAATGGAATTATGAAAATGGTTATTCAGGATATCAAGAAATTTTAAATGAATTAAATCATATAGATCACTTGGAATTTTTTAGACAATTTGACGCCTTATGTTTAAATTTTGAAGTACCTAATTTAAAAGATTTTGGATATAAGATTAACGATCTAGAGATGCTTTCTAAAGAAGTTTCAAAATCTTTAAGGGGATCATTTGAAGGGAACCCGATATTGTTTGATAATGATTCTGCTTATAAGGTTTTAAAGATGCAATTTAAAGGATAAATTTATGGCTGGTGCAGAATTAGTTGGAAAAGAAGAACTCTTAGAAATTCAAGAACTTTTTCATAAAGATAAAGTTAATCTTTATAGGTATGGTCCAAATAATTATAAAACCAAACAATTCGAAGCTATGTTTTCAGAATATATGGGAGTTAAGTATGCTCATGCTGTTTCTTCTGGAACTGCAGCTATTCATTCAGCCCTAGCCGCTATGGGTGTTTCTGAGGGAGATGAGGTTATAACAACTGCTTGGACCTTTGTTGCTCCAATAGAGGCCATCGTTGCATTAGGTGCTAAACCAATACTTGTAAATATTGATGAAACTTTCAGTCTTGATCCTAATGAAATTAAAGCTGCTATCACTAGTAAAACAAAAGCAATTATCTCTGTTCCTATGTGGGCAGCGCCTAAAATGAATGAAATTATTAAGATATGTGATGAAAATAACTTAATTTTGATAGAAGACGCCGCACAGTCTTTAGGCGCAGAATTTAAAGGAAAAAAACTAGGAACTTTTGGAGAAATAGGAACATTTTCTTTTGATGCAGGAAAAACTCTTCATGTTGGCGAGGGTGGAATGATTATTACAGATAACAAAGATCTTTATGATAAAGCTGCGGAATTTTCTGATCACGGACACATGCATGTTTCAGGTTTGCCAAGAGGAAAGGATCCTCGAAGAAAGGCTGGTTTAAATTATAGAATGAGCGAGATCACAGCTGCTGTAGGAGTGGCACAGTTAAAAAAAATTGATTTCATTTTAAGTAAAGCAAAAGAGAATAAGATTTTTTTGAAGGATCAAATTAAAGGAATTAAAGAAATTAAAATTAGGCCATATTCAGATGAAAAGGGTTCTCAGGGAGATACTTTAATTTTTTCTGTTGAGAACTCTGCTATTGCACTTCAATTAGAGGAAGCCCTTCTTGAAAAGGGTTTTGGTACAAAAATTTTGCCCGAGGCTATAGATTGGCATTTTGCAGGTTCTTGGGAACATATTTTAAATAAACAATTTTCCAAAAAAGAGATATTAAAAAAATTTAATAAAACTCAAGACCTTCTTACAAGAAGCATTTGTTTAAATGTGCCTGTATTGATGTTGGATAAGGATTTGCTGGCTCTTGCAAATACAATCAAAGATTTTTTCAAGTAGTACTTATGATTTTAAAAAAAAATATAGATAGATTCGCTATATCTGAAAATTTAAGCATAAAAGGGGCGCTCGAAAAATTAGATGAAACCGCAATGCAAATTTTATTCGTTACGGATAATAAAAAGCATCTTAAAGGAGTTGTCACAGACGGCGACATAAGAAGGTGGTTACTAAGTTCAGAAAAACCTAACTTAAATTATTCTGTAAAGAAAGCAATAAACAAAAAATATATTAGCGCTTTTATGGATCAATCTTTTGAAAAGATTTCAGAGTTGCTAAACCATAAGATTAAAGCGGTACCAATTACAAATAAAGAAGGTGTTTTAGTTGCTGCAGCATTAAAAGAAAATGAAAAAATAATTATTGGTAATAAGGTTATCTCGGAAAATGATCCCACTTTTATAATCGCGGAAATAGGAAATAATCATCAAGGCGACATTAAAATTGCCAGAGAGCTTGTAGATAGATCATTAGATGCTGGAGCAGATTGCGTAAAATTTCAATTGAGAACAATGAAGTCTCTTTATAAAAATAATGGAAATTTTAAAGACATTTCCGCTGATCTTGGTTCTCAATATACATTAAATTTGCTTTCTAAATATCAATTAGAAGATGAAGAATTATTTAAAATGTTTGATTATTGTCATAAAAAAAACATAATTCCTCTGTGTACTCCTTGGGATTTAGAGAGCTTAGAAAAACTCGACAAATATGGAATGTTAGCCTACAAAATTGCATCAGCTGATTTAACAAATTATGGTCTGCTAGAAGCGGCTGCAAATAAAAATGCGCCCTTAATTTGCTCTACAGGCATGTCTAAAGAAACTGAAATATACGAGACTAATGAATTTATTAAAAAAATGGGGGTAGAAACAATTTTTCTTCATTGTAATTCTACTTATCCAACACCTTATAAAGATATTAACTTAAATTATTTAAGTGAATTAAAGAAGATAACAAAAGGCATTGTAGGGTACTCTGGACATGAAAGAGGTTATTTTGTTCCTATAGCAGCAGTTTCTATGGGAGCAAGGGTAATTGAAAAGCATGTAACTTTAAATAAACTTCAAGAAGGAAATGATCATAAAGTAAGTTTATTACCTGATGAATTCAAAGAAATGGTTCTAAACATTAGAGGAATTGAAGAATCTTTGGGTTCAAAAAAACCCAGAAATCTCTCTCAAGGAGAACTCCTAAATAGAGAAATACTCGCAAAAAGTTTAGTTTCTAAAAAAACAATTAATCAAGGGGATGTGATTACCAGAAAAATGATAACTGTTAAGAGCCCAGGTCAGGGGATACAACCAAACAGGATAAATGAATTAGTTGGGAAAAAAGCAAATAGATGCATTAAAAAAGATGACTTTTTTTTTGAATCAGACCTAAAACCATTTGAAAGAGCCAAAGATAAGTTTTCTTTCGATCGACCTTTTGGAATTCCTGTCAGATATCATGATTTTAAAAAACTTTCTCAAAAAGTAAATTTAGACTTCGTTGAGTTTCACCTTTCATATCAGGACTTAAACGAGGATCCAAGTAAATTCATTAAAAAAAATAAATTGAATTATTCAGTTCATTGTCCTGAGTTATTTGAAGGAGATCATATCTTGGATTTATGTAGTCCTAATGCAAAATATAGAAAAGATTCCATTTTTCATTTAAAAAGTGTTCTGAGTCACATAAAAAAAATCGATAAATGTTTTATACGAGATCAGGAAACTCCTCCTATATTCATAATAAATGTTGGTGGATGGAACGAACACGGATTTCTAGATAAAAAGGAAAAAGAAGAAAGATATAATCTTTTGAAAGATTCCCTATCACAAATAGATTTAAGCTTTGTTAATTTAGCAATTCAAACCATGCCTCCTTTTCCTTGGCACTTTGGAGGACAAAGTTTTCATAATCTTTTTGTTTCTTCTAATGAGATAGATAAATTTTGCAGAGAAAGTGGTTTTGGAATTTGTCTAGACGTATCTCATTCGATGATGGCTTGTAATTATTATGGTTGGAAGTTAAATGATTTCATTAAAAAAATAGGTAAGTATGTTAAGTACCTGCACATAGTTGATGCCATTGGAGCAGATGGAGAAGGTATACAAATTGGACAAGGCGATGTTGATTTTGATTCTCTTGGAACGCTTCTTTCAAAAGAGTGTAAAAATGTTCCTTTCATTCCTGAAATTTGGCAAGGACATAAAGATTCTGGAGCAGCCTTTTGGAGCGCACTTCAATTTTTAGAGCCATTTATGAGAAAAAATTCTTAAATTTAATCTTTATTTGTATAAATTTTGGTTTAAGTTTTAAGGTTAAAAATCTAATATTTCTTTTATAACTTCTACAATTTTCTTAGTATGTTAATGTTTCAAGTATATCTTTTTTAACGAAATGAAATATTCAAATGAGGTACTTTGTATTGAAATAAGTAAAAGAAAAATTACTTTACAAGCTATCTACAACAATAACGAAAAAAAAATAGTTGATCTTAATAGTTTTATAGATAGTAACTCTGAGATAATTCAAAAAGAGTTTCTGAATATTTTCGATCAATTTTCCGAGGATTTAAATATTGCTAAATATCAGAAAAACTTTCCTTTCTGGTGGGCTAACGAGCTTTTAGAAAATACAAATTTTGAAAAAGAAAGAAACTATGATGATTTTATTAGAATTCTTGCTTTAAAAATATTTGTAAAAAAAAATGATTTCAAAAAAATAATAGTTAGTGGCGATCAAAGAAAATTAATCTATTTATTAACGAATATTTTTAAAAAGGAAAAAATAAACTATATTAATAATAGTAAAAAAATACATACATCGCTTCTTTTTAATAAAGCCTATTATTTTTTGTTTAACTTGTTCAAAGGCATATTTGCAAGTTTCTATTTTCCCTTCATATACTTTTGTTTTTATAAGAAATATAAATTTAATTCAAATAATTTTGATCTAATTTTCTTAAATTATCTAAACATCCAAAAGAAAACTTCTAAATCAAACTTAGTCTTCGAAGGTTACGATATATGGGGGGATCTAATAGATAGTGAAAGTTTAAAAGAAAAGAAAATACTGTTTGTACATTTAGCTCTAAATGAAAAAAAAGGTTTTAGGTCAAATCCAAGTAATCAACTTTTAACTTTATGGAAAAAAGACAGGAATTTTCATATTTTTATATATTCTTTGATAGGGTGGGATATTTTCTTTTTGTCTATAAAAGATTATTTTTTAAATTTATTAATCTTTTTTAAAGCTAATAATTTAATTAAAGAAAAAATAATTTTTAATTTTTTTTTCAAGAAATTTTCTGAAGGTTTTTTAAACCAAAAGGCTGTAAAAGATATAATTATTTATCATTTATTTAAAAAATTATTAAAAAAAACTAAATGCAATGAATTAATCTTATATCCTTGTGAAAATTATGCATTGGAAGTTGGTTTTAATGCAGCAGCTAGAAAATATTCTGAAGCAAATTTATGTGGATACGTTCATACCGTGGTGAGACGATGGGATTTAAGGTATTTGAGAAGTTCTAAATTCCCCAAAAATTTAATTCCTAATAAAATACTACTCAATAGAGAAATAGATAGAAAAACACTTAATGAAATTGATCACACTGAATCAAAAAAAGTTTTGATAAGAAGTTTAAGGTATCTTGGTTTAGAAAAAGCAAAACTCTATAATCCAAAGAAATCTCAGGAAAATGAATTAAATATTATAATTTTTCTGTCCTACTCAAAAGAAAAAAATAAAGAATTAATCGATTGTTTCATTGAGTCATCAAAGAATTTAAGTTTTAAATTTAACCTTTTTATTAAATTTCATCCTATTAAGAGTTTTATTATTCCTAAGAGCTTAAAATTTATAAAGCTTGAAAATATCCATGAATATTTACATAGTTCACATATCAAAACTTTATGTATTATTAATTCATACACTTCAGTAGGACTTGAGTGCGCTCATTTGAATTTTCCTATTATTGATAAAATTGATTCTGATAGATTGCCTTTTAGTTCGCTTGAAGAAACGAGTAAACTTAAAAAAGTCAAAAATGGAGAAGAAATGAAAGAGGCGCTAGAGTCTTTTTTTTATAAAGATTTAAAGGATATTCATAACAATCTTAATTCTCTCAATTTTGAATCAATAAAAAAAACTATTGAATCTATTTATGATTAAAACGGAGCAAAATTCAAAAAATAAAGTTTTAATTATTTATAATATTCTCGAATGGAACGAAAATCAAAAAAAGCGACTATTCGTAAAAGAGATAGAAAGCGAAGGCTATAAAGTCGTTTTAGCAAATAAGAAAGATTTAAATGAATCTTTATTCAGAAATATAAAATCCAAAAAAATAATTTTTCTAAACTTTAATATGGGCTTCCCGCCATTTATTTTATTTAAAAAAATTCTTTTTAATAGATCGTTTTATTATGGCTTTTGGATAGCAAATCCAATACTAGAGACAATAGCAAATAATTTCTTAAAAAGGCTAGTAAAATCAATATTTTATTTTGCTTTTAGACCCGATTTTTTTATTTATGGCGGAAGGTGTCTTTTAAATTCACCAGAGTGCAAATTTTCAAAAAATAAAATTGCTAGCTGCTCTTTTGATTGGGATAAAATGAAAAATTTTAACTCAGGTATTAATCTAAATGACGATTCAATTGAATTTGATTATGGACTTTTTTTAGATGAGTATGGTCCTTTTCATCCTGATATGAATCTTTTAAACAAGCCCAATGGAATTCCAATTGAAAATACTTCCTCTTATTATTCTGAAATAAATGGTTTTTTTAGGTTAGTGGAGGATAATCTAGGTTGTAAAATCATTATTGCTGCTCATCCTAAGTCGAACTATCAAGATGAAAAAACTTTTTTTGAGGAAAGGAAAATTATTAAAAATAAAACTTTAAAACTTTGCGCTTCAAATAAATGCAAATTTATTATTGCGCATAAAAGCACTGCGATTAGCTATGCTATTTTTTTTAAAAAACCAATAATATTTTTAGATGTTTTTTCCGGAGATAAAATTTATAGAAAAGGTATAAAAAATTTATCAGATTTTTTAGGGAAAGAAATTTT
>MDTB01126545.1_pt1 | contig 12585 bp, 8 predicted proteins | sample 811161 | NCBI WGS metagenome assembly MDTB01 (sample SAMN05326650, study PRJNA326480) | marine metagenome | isolation source: seawater | place: Mediterranean Sea | collected 2009 | reverse complement strand
TTTTTGAAACATGAGAAGATATATATAAAAATATTCCTATACTTAAAAATAAATTAACACTGATCCAGTTGTTAAAAAAATTTCCAGAAGTAGTTAAAGGCCAAATTGAAACAATTATTCCAGATAAAATACATACGTAACTTTTATCAATATAACTTTTATTTTTAAATAACATAATAAATTGTTTGATATAATTAATAAATAATTTTATAAAAATTAGTAAAAGAAATAGAAATCCAATTAACCCTGTTTCAGCTAAAAGTTGAAGATAATAGTTGTGCGGGTGGGTAGAGCAAAATTTAATTCTGCTCATCTTTTTTTTTAGTTTTATTTCAATATCTTTATTAATATTTTTACATTCTTCTCTAAAAGTTTTTACACCTGTGCCAAATATAACATTTCTTTTGAATGTATCTATTGAAGAATAAAAAAAACCTAAATGTTCTGGCATGAAAACTTTTGTTTCTTTACTTTGATAAACTGTATGCATGAGCATTTGATCAATATATCTGCTTTTTAAATTTTTGTTTGATATTACAACTAAACTTAAAGTAATTATTATTGCTAAAATGATTAATATAATTTTTTTAGGATTAAATATAAAAGGCAATATCAAAATGAAGTAAAAGGTAATTAAAATAAATGCTGATCTTTCACCTGATAAAAATATTAACAAATAAGAGAGAAATAAAAAAAAATATACAAATTTAATATTTAAAATTTTCTTATTTAAAAATATTAGCGCCATAAAAATTGGTAACATTTTTGAGATAAATGATCCTAAAATCAGTTCTTCAAAAAATAGACCTCCTAGCCTGTCAGGTCTAGGATGGCTATATCCAAAAATATTTTTGCCAAAAAAAAATTGAAAATATCCGTCAAAAACAAGTAAAATTAAAGTAATAAATAAAAACAGATAAAAAAATTTTATTATATTTTTTTGATTTTCTAAAATGAATAAAATTGCAATTACAAAAATTCCAAATCTTATGTAGGTCAAAGAAGGTTTTAATGACAAAGCCAAATGATCTGAAAATAATGCTCTTATAACTATGTAAATCCAAAAAAATATAAATAACTTAAAAAAAGGATTTTTAAAAATACCAGGTTGTTTTTTAACTTTATTTATTAATAAAAAAATTATTGATATAATTACTACAAAAAGATCTGATAAAAAAGGACCAGATACTAATGCTGCAGGTAATAATATTAATAGCAAAGATGAAAATGATATTAAATTATGATAAAGATCTACTTTTTTAGCTACCATTAAATTAATTTACATGCTTATTTTTATTATAACTTTAATCTTATTTTCATTTTTTTTAATCTACTTTCAAAATAAATTCTCTTTCTTAATCGATAATCCTATTAAACAAGAACATAAATCAAATTTAAATAAAAATATTCCATTAAGTGGAGGTATTTTTTTTTTTCATAGTAATATCAGCTTGCTCTTTAATTACAAATTATTCTTTTACAAATATTATAACAATTATTTTTTTACTTTTATTTTTAATTTTAGGAGTTTATTCAGATTTAAAAATTAACTTTAAACCTAAAATAAGATTATTCTATCAAGCTATTTTACTTTCATTTCTTATAACTTTATTAAAATTAAATATCGAGAAAACAAATATTTTTTTTTTAGATTATTATATAGATAATATATTTTTTAATTTTTTATTCACATTTGCTTGCATAATAGTATTCCTAAATGGATCGAATTTTTGTGATGGTATTAACGTAAATTTAATTGGATATTATCTAATAATTATTATAGCTATTTACTTAAGTGGATTACCCCTGCCAATAATTTTTTTTAAAATTGAATATATAATTATTATGTTTTTAATTTTTTATATATTTAATTTATTTGGAAAATATTTTTTAGGTGATAATGGTGTATATGTAGTTAGTATTTTTATCAGCATATATATTATTAGATTTATTAATTTAAATAATGATCATGTCTCTTCTTTGTTGGCTTTAAATTTATTATGGTATCCTGCATTCGAAAATTTATTTTCAATAATAAGAAGAAAATTAACTAACCAAAAAGTCCAAACAGCAGATAGAAAACATTTGCATATCTTGATTTTTGAAAAAATTTCTAGGCATAATAACTACAAAATTTCAAATTCTTTATCTGGTATATTTCTAAATCTTTATATGTCTATTGGAATTTTTATCAGTACCTTTTTTTATAATCGAAGTGATATTTTGCTATTAATTACTTTAGTAAATATAATTCTATATTTAATTACTTATTTTTATCTACTGAAAAAAAATTAAAATTATTTAAAATATAAATAAATACAATTGAAAAAAATATAGATAATATAAATAAATAACTATCTCTTGGTGCATAACCAAAATGTATGAGTCTCGTTGCAATCATATTTGAAATAAAACATACATAAATTAAGTTATTACTTGTGATCCTTATCAAATATTTTTCAAATAAATTAAATATTGAAATTAATAGAAATAAACTGATTATTAAAAAAAAAATATTTCCAGAATAATATAAAAAAGATATAAAACCAGGCAATGTATTTCCTTTTAAGATCTCTGAACTTGTTTGGGCTATAGGTTTCAAACTTGCTAAATTAAAAGTTTTTTCATAAAAAGTATTTTCATTTATAGTCTTTGATTCTTGAAGTGCATTTTTTAAAAGATCAAAACTGGTTTTATCAGATGAATGAACTAATATTAATGAACCTATTCCAATCCATCTGTTAACTAACACAAATTTGGTTACATCATTTGAGGTAACCTTATTCTCGGCTGTATGATCACCTGCTTTATTTTTTGGCACCTGGAACACAAATTCTTCTATTTTTTTAGTGTCTTTCTTTTTGTAATTCATTTCTTGTTTCTTAATTTCAGATTTAATTATTTCAAGTTTAATCAATCGATAATGATTTACAGAAAATATTGAAATTATGGTTAATAAAATCAAAATTACAAAAAAAATGAAAAAAAACATATCAGATCTTTTTTTTAACTTTAAAGATTTTTGATAAAGTGGAAGTAATAATGATGATGCGTTTATGATAAATGATCTACTCAACATTGAAGTATAAGATATAAATATCTCAAGTATAGAGATAAGAAATGTAAAATAACTAATTTTTTTTTTATTTAAAATTTCAACATTAATGACAAAACAAGAAAAAGTTGTAAATCCAAATACCATCAGCCATTTCATAATGTTTTGTAAAAAAAAATTATTTTCAATAACTGAAATAAATCCCCTTTGATAAATTCCATAGTTTAGATTAATCGAACAGACAATTACTATAATTGTAAAGAAAGATAAAAGTATTTTATATCTGTTATTAAGATAAAATTTTTCAAAATAGTTTGATGTATTACGATTTAATTTTATATAATCATTTTTATTTATAAATTTTTTATTTATATAAGAAGAAAATATTGTAATAATGGCAATAATTATTCCTATAATTAATATCTCATCTATATTTGTTGACTTATTTTGACCTGAGTCAAAAATTCTACCATTGAATAAAATCAAACTAAATACATACTTAAACCAAAAACCTAAAAATAAATAGCAAGAAAGAAATATCTCAAAATAACTAGCTTTTTTATTTGTCAAATAATAAAGCATAAAAATAAAACTCAAGCAATATGTTATGTAAATTAGAACTGAACCCTCATAATAATTAATTGAGAATAGAGATATAGATATAAATAAGATTAATAAAAAATTTCTAAGAAGGTGATAAATTTTACTTATCATTTTTAATTTTATAATAAATTAAAAAAGCAAAAACAGATGAAATGATAAAAGAATATCCAACAAAATTTTCACCTCCTAAATAGTAAGTAATATAAATTACTGGAGAAATTAATAAGCCATAAAATATATCTTTGTTAAAAATTTTTTTTTGATTTTTAGAGCTTATTGATAACACTTTATGTCTGTTATACAGTCCAATCAACATAAATGGAGTGCCAATTAAAGAAATTAAAGTTAAATTAAAAAAGTAATATAATTCATAATTTTCAAAATAAATATTATTTAAAAATATTAAAGAAAAAATAATAGTAAAATACAAAACAAAATATATCCCTATATATTTTAAAATAGTTTCTTTTAACTTTTTATTAATTAAAATTATTTGTCCAATTATATTATTAAATAACGTTCCGGGAAAAGATGCAATTGCAAATGACGCAAAAAATATTCCTGCATTATTTTTTTCTAAAAGAGTAATCAATGAGATTCGCCAAATTAGTACCCCAAAAATATTAAAAATACTAGAAGCTAAAGATAATAACTCGGTATATTGTCTACTTATACTTAATAAAAATTTTTTAATTTTAATATCATTTAAATTAATATGATAAGTAAAAAAAATAATGTGAAAAAAAGTATAGAATTTAATAATATTAAATAAATCTAAATTTAAAAAAAAGAAATTTAAAAAAATTAATATATAAAAGATTGAGCTTATGAACAAAAAAAATTTTATTAAAAAAGATGACATTCTTTTTTCATGAATTGAAAGATTTATTTCATTTATCCAAGATAAATAAACGATAACATTTAACAAATATAATTCTTTAGAATTTGTTCCCTCATAAAAGAAAAATTGTATTATTGAGACACTTAGCAATATTAAGAAACCTACAGAAACTCTCCAACTAATTATTTTGTCATAAAGACTAGTATCTTTATTGTACAATAAAATAGATCTGGCGTTAGCTGAGAAAATTTGAGATAAAAGTAAAACTATTCCTGGATAAATACCAATTTCTGCACCTAAAGAAGGTTTGTTTATAATAACGGCCAAGATCATGATAAAAGGTATTAAAATTGAGTTTAAAAGATTTGCACCAAATACATGTGAATTATTTATGGATGATTTTTTTTTAAAATTTTCTACAGTATTCCAAAGATTTTTTTTATACAAATTCCTTTCGTTTTTATTTTGATAATTTTTTACAAACAATTTTTTCATTTTTTTTTTTTGAATAAATTTTTCTTTGCTAGAAGTATTCATTATCATTTTAATATTTTTTGAGATTTCTTTATTAGAAACCTCGCTAGTTACCAAATTATTTTTAATCCAATGAGGAAAATAAATTTCCTTGTTCGCTAGACTTAATGTTCCTACACTAAACGCCTCTAGTACAGACAAACTTAAAACCTCTGATTTTGAGAGTAATACATTGCACCACGAAGAGGAAATTATATTGAATTTTTTTTTTTTATCAAATTCTGGTTTATGAAAAATTATTGATTTATCAAATCCTGATTTATTTACTATATTTTTTAATTCTAATTCATAATTTTTGTCATCCTCTATACCATATACATCAAACGTCCACTCTTTTGATGGATTTACAGATATAAAACCATTGATAAATTCTTTTAAATTTTTATGACTATTATATCTTCCAAAATAAACAAAATTTTTTTTTAATTTTTTTGTTTTGATATTTTCAGATATGATTGGATTTTGAATAACATAAATTTCTGAATTTGGAAAATATTTTTTTATAGATTTTTTTTCCTCTTCTGTAACTGCAATAAATGATTTTTGATTAAGTAAAATTCTATAAAAAATAAAAAGTGTAAATAATTTTCCTAAATAACTAAAAATAGATTTACTTTTTAAGGCTTGCTCCAATAGCATGCCATGAGGTTGTATTATGATTGGTTTATTTAATAATACGCTATGTAGAATGAAAAATAAATGTATTGGCCTCCAAAGTCCGTGTACATGTATTATAGATGGATTTTCTTTTTTTATAATTTTATTTACTTCAGACTTGTAAAATAAATTACTCAATAAATTTTTTATAATAATATTTCTTTTTGAATTTTCCTTACTTTCAGATATTACAATTTTCGATTTATTTGATAAAAAATTATATGATGAAATAGTTTTCGCAACACTAACAAGGCTTATATTTTTATCTGATATTTCATCTAAAACTTGTATTATTTTCATTAATTATCTAAATATAATCCAATTCTCTAAAACTAAGCAATCCATCGAGGTTCTTTTAAAACAATTAAATGCATGTTCGGGACTTAACACTATTGGTTCATTTTCATTAAATGAAGTATTTAATATTATAGGTACTCCAGTCAATTTATAAAATTCGTTAATCAAATTATAGTATTCTTTATTATCCTTTATATTTACAGTTTGAACACGGCATGTATTATCTACATGAACTACTGAAGGAACTTTATCTTTAGCTAGTTTTTTTGCATTTACAACATTTAGCATATAGGGTGAGGAGTAATCAATTTCAAAATAATCATTAGACATTTCCTCCAAAACTGAAGGAGCAAAAGGTCTAAAAGACTCTCTTAATTTAATTTTTTTATTTAGGACATCTTTAATTTTGGGGTTTCTAGGGTCTGCCAATATCGATCTATTTCCTAATGCTCTCGGACCCCATTCACATCTGCCTTTAAACCAACCAATTATTTGATTTTTAGATATTCTTTCAGCAACTTCTTTGTAAAGATCTTCATCTTTTAATTTTTTAAAAGAGTAATCTTTAATAAATTGATTTTTAAGAATTAAATCTTTTTCAATAATTTCATTTGTGTATGATTTTCCAAGATAACATTTATTGTAATCTTTCTTGAAAAATTCTCTTTTATTAATATTTTGATTGTGCAAATGATAGAGCGCGGCTCCCATTGATCCACCAGCATCACCTGCATTGGGTTGTATAAATATATTTTTAAAAGATGTTTTATATTTAATTAATCCGTTAAATTTTGAATTTAGTGCACATCCTCCTGCAAGACACAAATTTTCTGATTTGGTTGTTTCATAAAGATGATTTAAAATTGAAAAAACAACATTTTCAAAACAAGTTTGTAATGAACAAGCAATATCAAAATGATGTTTTTCTATTTTTTCCCCAATTTTTCTGTTGTCACCTAATAGGTTGAGTAATTTTTTTGAATATAAATCAGAAAATTTTGGAATACCATTTTTAAAACTATAAGAAAAATCAGAGTCAGAATGATGGGTAAAATAATCCAAATTAAGCAAAAAATAGTTTTTCTTATCTAATTTAATTATATCATTAAATTCATTCAAATACTTGGGGCTTCCGTATGAAGCTAAACCCATCACTTTATATTCATCTCCATAATTTTTAAAACCCAAATATTGTGTGATAGCCTGATAAAGAATTCCTAAGGAATGAGGAAAAAAAACTTTTTTAAAACTCTTAATACTTTTATCATTACATAAAAATGTTTCTGTACTGCAGAAATCCCCAAAACCATCAATTGTTAATCCTGCAGCATTTTCAAAAGGAGAGTTATAAAAAGATGACGCTAAATGACTCAAATGATGTTCGATATTGATTACTTTTCCTTTAAAGTTATTAAATTTTAAAAATTTAGTTAAATCACTCGAGTTGAATAGTTTATTTTTAAACCTGTATACTTTCTTAATTGTAGATATTGAATTTATATTTTTTAAGAAGTAAAATAATTTTTGTTTGATGTTAGAATTTGGCGAATAATTAACTGTTACAAAATCTAAATCGGAAACTTTGATATTTGAAGATGATAGACAAAAATCAATAGAATTTGATGGAAAACCAGCATAATGTTTTTGTCTTACAAATCTTTCCTCTTCGATAGCAGAAATAATTTTTCCATTTTTAATCAAGCAAGCTGATGTATCTGCGTGATTAATGTTGAGGCCAAGAATATTCATTTATTTGAATTATTTATTTTTAATTTTACAAATTGCTAGAAAGTTTGAAACAAAAAATAAAAATTTAATTTCATATATCCTATATTCTATTTTTTTATTAAATATACTCAAAATATTATCTAGCTCTTTCTTGGATAATAAGTTCAAATTTTTCTCATTTGCAAAATAATCCATATTTAAAAATAATAAAATTTTTCTATAAATTTTTTTTGGAAACCAATGAATTAAAGGTAATTTTGTATGGAATTCTATTGGATAGTGATTATTTGGGGTAGTAATTATGAAATATCTTTTTGATAAATTAATCATATTTTTTACTTTTTTCACTTGATTTTTAAATGAACCTACATGTTCAATGGTTGCACTTGAAATAACTAAATCAGATTTTAATAGATTTATTTCTTTTTGAGAAAAGCTAGATGTTATAGATTTTTTTTTTCTTACTTTAAATCTAGTATTTGTTATTTTCTGATTTGAAATAGATTTATGTGTAGGAATTATATTTAACATTTTACAAAAAATATTTGAGCTTTTTGCACTTACATCCTCTGTTGTGCCAATATCTAGTAAATCATTAATACTTGAAATTTTTATCTTTTTTTTTATCAATTTTATCATTTCAATTCTTTTTTGATTTATAATTTTATCAAAATAATTACTTTCAAATTGAATATATAGTTTTTTTTTCATTTAGATTTTCTAAATTCTATTAATATTAAAATTTTCATTTAATACACATCTTGATATCTTCTTTGTCTATTTTATAAATATATCCGTCATAAAATTTTTTTGTATTTGAAAAAGGATTTCTACCTGTTACATACCCTACATTTTTTTTATAATGAACAAGATTATTTCTACATTTTTTGAAAAAATCATATTTATTATTATGTTCGGTGCTTGTGTATAATATATATTTTGGGTTTTCATTAATTATATTATGCAAATAATATTTATAACCTCCTTTAGATTTACTATTATACAAACGAAATTCATAAGGTATTACTTTGCTTTTATAAAAAGCATTTGATCTATGTGTGCTTATTATTGTTGTATTATCAGGCAAAACGCTGTTAGCCCACTCGTATAATAAATATCCATCTGCATTTTTACTTAAAATATTATCATAATTTTTTTTAGAAAAATTTGCTGAAAATAAAAAAGATGAAAAATAAATCAATACTATAAAATATATAAATGAAGAAAATAGTAAAATTTTTTCAAAAAATTTTATAAAAGTATCATTTGGTTTATTATGATATAATAATGTAAAAAAAGTAAGCCAAATAAATACTTCAACAAAAAATCTTCCTACTGGTTGTGCTAAAAAAATAGATAAAACAAAATACATTAATGACAATAAAAATATTTGTTTTAATATTTTATTTCGGAAATTTATTTTATATAAAAAAAATAATACAAATGGACCTAAAGAATATGTTAATTTACTAAAATCTAATGATCCATAACTTAGTGGAAAAATAATCCATAGCGGGATAAATCTATTATTGCCTGACCCATGTTTTAAACTTGTATTAAAGCTTTCAGCCATAAATAAGTCTGTTACAGGATTAAAAAAATTAAATAAAATATTTTTATTTAATGATAAAAATTCATAGTATTCTCTTGGTAAAATTATTATAAGAAATAAAGAAGCTGTTATAAAAATTGATTTAAAAAATAACCTTTTTTTTAGCATGACATAAGTTGCAAATAATGAAATTAAAGAAGAGGACAGTAAAAAGGAAAATTTTATTTGTACAGTACAGAATAATAAAAAAATAATTATACCATATAATATTAAGGATTTTTTTAAATTTAATTTAGGTAAATAAAAAAACACTAAAATAATTGATAAAAAATTACAAGCTATTGGAAAAATTTGAGGCTTAGATGTAGATACTAAAAAAACTAATACTGGCATTGTTAATATGATTAAACATATTAGATACTTGTTATCTAAGTTAAATTTTTTTTTATACTCAAATTTTAATACGATACTAATTATCAAAAATAAGGATAAAAACTGTAAAATTTGAGAAAAATGATAACCACCTAAAGATAGAGAGTAAGTAAATAATGACTCTCCACTGCCTGATAGTTGACTTGTTAACCAATATTTTGGGAACGGCAATGTTCCAAATTTATAATTATAAAGAGGTATTGTTAAATGATAGTCTAATGTATCTGAGTCTGTTATTGGAGATAGTGACAATAAAAAATAAGAAAATAAAATAAGATAAATTAAACTTAATTTATAATTTTTTATCATTTTAAATTTAAAAAATTCCTTACATTTTAAAAAATAAATTGGTTTATAAAAACCAATTGAAATAATTAATAAGGAGAGTATTAAAATCAATTTATTATTTAATTTATAGTATAAATTTATATTAAAAGTTAAAATTGCAATTAAATTTGTTATTATAAAAAAAATTATTATAGTGCTTAAAAATTTATCCTTAATTTCCATATATGTGTTAAATTTTAATGATAAGTGGTAAGAAAAATTATAAAAACCATTTATAAGTAAAATAGAGATCAATAATGAATATAATAAGTTAATATCTTGCACCATAATTTAAAATTTTTTAAAATAAATTAAACTTAAAAAATAAGTATTTTAAATAAATTTTTTTTGAAAATAAATTAGTAGATAAAATTTTATTGATTGAAGTATCTTTTTTATATTTATTTATAATATAAAATAATTCATATATTTCTTTTTTTTTATTTTTAGATTCATTTAAATCATGTATTCTATAACTACATAAAAAATCATCTAAATAATCAAAAAAACAAAACTTACTTAATCTAATTATGAGATCAAAATCTGATGCAATATGTAATTTTTTATCAAAATCATACTCTAATTTAGAAATAGCACTCTTTTTTATCATTAGTGTTAGCCATGCTGTAAGAGGCAATCCATTAATATAACTTGTTATTATCTCTTTTTGACATTTTCCTCTAAATAATTTTTTTTCTACTTTTTTTTTATCATACTTACTAAATTTATAATAATTTGTGTATAAAACATCTATTCGGTTGTCATTTAAAAATTTTCTTATTTGTTTCTCGAGTTTAAATTTACACCAAATATCATCTACATCTAAAAAAGTTATAAAATGACCAAAACATTTACTTAATGCAAAACTTCTAACACTTCCTAAATTTAAGGTCTCGTTTAATTGAAAATATTTAATTCGATCATCATCATAAGATAAAATAATTTCTCTACTTTTATCATTTGAGTTATTATCTATAAAAATAATTTCCCATTCTTTATAAGTTTGACTCATAATACTTGATATTGATTCTCTCAAATATTGTTCTCCATTGAAACAGGTCATTATAATACTTATTAGTTGGTTTGATTTCATAAATTGACTCATGTATATAGTAATCTTTATTTATTATGAACAAATCTGAAAAAAAAATTTATATTCTATTCTCATTTATTTCTCTGGTATTTATCATTTTTACTACAAACTACTTAAGTTTATTTGATATTATTTATGAAGCAAATCAAACAGATGCCATTAGTTATAGCGAAATAGCTAAAAAGGCACCAAACATCAATTTAGATAGTGATATAATTATTCAACATGTAGCACAAAGATTTTTAATACCTTATACGATCGGTGTTATTGCGAACTTATTAAATATAGATTTTTTTATAATATTCAAAATCTTTACATACTCATTTATTATATTGTATATATATTTAATTTTTAAACTAACTATAAGTTTTAATTTTAATCTTAGAGTATCAATATTATTTTTTTCCTTACTTGCTTTAACTCCTTACACAATCAGGCATCATTTATTTAATCCTATACAAGCACATGATATGCTTTTTTTTTGCTTGGGTTTAATTTTTTCTTATACTGTTATAAAAAAAAAACTAATTACTAACTTTTGTTTCACTATATTTTCAATATATTTAAGACAAACTTCTATCGCTCTTTTAATTGGCTCAACTATTCTGTTATTGATAAATAAAAAAATAAAGATGATGTTAATTTTATTAATATTATATTTTTTTTCATTATTTCTGATTATAAAGATTGGACATAATATATCTAAAGACTCATTTCCAATACAACTTGCGTATGGAATTATATATTACGATTTCACTCAAATTGAAAAGTTAGTAAGATTTATTTTACTAGCAATTTTTCCTTTTTTACCTCTATCAGTTTTTTTATTTGGAAAAATAAAAAAAAATATTGAAATTTCTACTCTTATAATACTTTTGTTTGTATGTTTGATGATGATAGGCCAACCAATTCTTGGGGGACCAGATGGTAGTGTAAATAACGTAGGTAGAATTGCAAATCTATCTTACCCTATAATTACTGTATTATTCTTTTATATTTGGAATTTTGAAAAATTTGTAAAAAACAACTATTTATTTTATCCTTTTATTTTGGGTCTTTATTTTTGGTCATTACACCCAACATATTCTATTTTCAAATTTTTTGGAATTTTAAGATTTTATAATTACTAAATAAAGCTGTACTTTTTATAATATTCATATATCAAAACTTTCAATAATTACTCAAACTTTATGCATGAAAACTTAACTATAATTGTATCCAGTAAAAAAGAATGCGAAAATCTAAAGACAATATTACCCATCTTAAAAGAAAAATCTAAGAACGTGATTGTAGTAGACGGACATTCTAAAGATGGTACTGAAGAAGTTTGTTTAAATAACAATGTAATTTATGTTTTAGATAATGGCTTGGGTAAGGGAGATGCGCAAAGAGTAGGCGCTGAAATTGCAAAATTCGATTACATAATCTTTTATGATGCAGATGGTTCGCATGATCCAGAAGATATA
>MDTB01192019.1_pt1 | contig 12587 bp, 4 predicted proteins | sample 811161 | NCBI WGS metagenome assembly MDTB01 (sample SAMN05326650, study PRJNA326480) | marine metagenome | isolation source: seawater | place: Mediterranean Sea | collected 2009 | reverse complement strand
TCAACACTGTAAAAGAACTGCAACAAATAATATCAGATGTTTAGGTATGTGTGTTGCAGATTCTGATTATTAAGGAGGGGTTGTTTAGACCTCTTCTTTTTTTAATGATAGATAATATGCGCGAAAATCTCTCCGTAACTCTATATGTCTTGTTTAATTTGTAATTTACCTTCTGTAGAAGTATGGGTACGAAAAGAATATCTAACTGATCATCAAAGTGGTCATGGTGAATTTGTAAAAGGCGTTTGGGTATCGTGTAAATCGATGCCTGGGCGCACTTTTTATTTTGAGACGTATTTACCTGAATATGCGGCAATGTATGACAAACTACCTATTAGCGCGTTCCTCTCGTCTCCAGAGGTCCCAGACCCCGATATGGACCTTCCTAACCTACAGTTCTGGAACTGTATGGATTATGGTGTTGTTGCAATATGTAAGCAATTTATTGGTAGTATGGACTATGAATTGTATACAAGAGACTTTGGTATACAGAAAGGTACGTATGTTTGTACATTAGACAACTATCATCAAGATCCTGATGTGATTGATTATGCAACAAGTGAGAATCCAGCAGAACATAAGTCACATAATCTAATTGAACTAGATAATGGACAATATGCATTGTATCCAAATAATAGAATGCGTATTTTTGATAATAGTTTAACACCTGTTGAACCAAAGATGCCTGATTTTAAGGTTTCGACTCAATATTACCAAGTTGAAAATGGTTTTGAGAGACTTGGAATGGGTCGTGAGGACGAATATTTTTGGAAAACAGCAAAAGAAAGAGAAAATTCACCAGAAACGGAGAAAAATGATGACAAATCATGATTTTTTAGATAATTTAGCTAATAATCAGCATCAAAAGATGCTTCGTGAGATTGCAAATGACAACCAAACACCTAAAAAGAGAGATTCACTGAAGGAAACTGAACTTTTTGAGATTGATGAAATCATATCAGAAACTGAACCAATGACACTCAATGAGTTTTGATCTCATACCTTAATAAATAAGATATAATCGCAGCATTCTTGTGCCTTTAGAAAGGGTAAGTCAGGGTTTTAAGGATATTAGTATGACTTTTCAGAGTAACCCTCTGACAAGTGATCTTATTGCACTTAAAAATGAAAATGCAATTGCTCGTTCTATACGAAATATTGTATTTACAATTCCTGGCGAGAAATTTTTTAATGAATCGTTTGGATCTAATATCAATAGATCACTTTTCGACAATATTGATGAATTATCAGCACTAGTCATTAAAGATCAGATTACTGAATCAATTGAAAACTTTGAACCAAGAGTTGAATTAATTAAAGTTATAACTTCTCCTGATTTTGACAATAATAGTTTTGATGTTGTTCTAACATATGAAATTATTGGAGCTGATATACCACCACAAGAATTACAATTTGTTTTGCAACAAACTAGGTAAAAATGCCACTAGCTAATTTCACAAACCTAGACTTTGGTCAGGTTAAAACAACACTTAGAGAATATCTAAAGGAAAACTCCAATTTCACTGATTATGATTTTGAAGGGTCTAACCTTTCAACAATTCTTGATGTATTGGCATATAACACCTATATCACTTCATATAATGCGAATATGGTCGCAAATGAAGTGTTTATTGATAGTGCAACATTAAGAGAGAATGTTGTTTCACTTGCAAGAAATATTGGATATCTTCCCAAATCAAGAAAATCAGCAACATCAACTGTAAGTTTCTTTATTGATACAACAAATATAACACCTGTACCTAGTACAATTACTCTTAAGAAAGGAATTGTAGCTACGAGTCAAGGTTCTTTTGGAAGACAATCATATACTTTTTGTATATTGTCTGATATAACAGTTCCTGTTATTGATGGTATTGCATCATTTAATAATATTTTCATCTATGAGGGAAGTTTATTAACTTCTAATTTCACAAATAGTGCAAGAACACCAAATCAAAAGTTTATCTTACAAAATCCTGGAATTGATACTGATTTAATTTCTGTTAGTATCAAACCAAATGAGCAATCAACTATAAATGTAAAATATAGTCGTCAAGATAGTCTATTTGATATCAAATCTGATTCTAAAGTATATTACCTTCAAGAAGTTGAGGATGAAAGATATCAAGTATTTTTTGGTGATGGTATCTTTGGAAACAAACTTGATGATAATAACTTTATTACTGTAGATTACATTACATCTAATGGTGATTCAGCAAATGGAGTAAATCAATTCACTTTTGCTGGTAGATTAGTTTATACAAGAAATTCCCAAGAATATACAGTAACTGCTGGCATTTCACTACTAACTACAGGAATATCTGCATCTGGAGGTGAATCTATTGAAGGTGTAGAATCAATTAAAAAGTTTGCGCCAAGAATTTATGCATCTCAGAATAGAGCACTAACTGCAAATGATTATGAAACTTTAATTCCAGCAAAAATTTATCCTGAAACTGAATCAATATCAGTTTTTGGTGGAGAAGAATTAGTTCCACCACAATATGGTAAAGTATTCATTAGTATTAAACCAAGATTTGGAGATTTTATTCCAAATCTGATTAAAGAGAATATAAAAATAAAATTAAAAAAATATGCTGTTGCAGGTATTGTACCGGAAATTTTAGATCTAAAATATTTGTATCTAGAAGTAAATACAAAAATTTACTATAATACAAATCTTGCACCTTCCTCCGCATATGTCTCTACAATTGTTCAAAACAATACGACAAAGTATTCTGAGTCAACTGAGTTAAACAAATATGGTGCAAGGTTTAAGTATAGTAAATTCTTAAAAACTGTTGATGATAGTCATGAATCAGTGACTTCAAATATCACAACTGTGGCGATGAGAAGAGATTTGAGAGTTGTTTTAGACACTTTTGCAGAATATCAAATTTCTTTTGGAAATTCCTTCCATATTAAGAATATGAATGGGTATAACATCAAAACTTCTGCATTTAGAATTGCTGGAGTTCAATCTAATGTATACCTAGCAGATATACCTGATACAAATAGAGTGACAGGATCTTTGTTCTTGTTTACATTACCATCAGCAGGATCACAATCACCAACTATTGTGAGACGTAATGTTGGAAGAATTAATTATGTAAGTGGTACTGTTACTTTAAATCCAGTAAATGTTTTAGCTGGAAAAACTAAAGATGGACAACCAATTATTGAAATTGAATCAACTCCAACTTCAAATGATGTTGTTGGATTACAGGATCTTTATTTGCAACTAGATATAAGTAACAGTAATTTTGAAACTGTTGTTGATGATATAGCATCTGGATTAGATCCATCTGCATCCAGTTATATCGTATCCTCTAGTTACTCAAACGGCAATTTAGTTCGTTCTGGAGGTCCAGATACAAATATTGTAACTGGAAATGGAACTGGAGGTTCTTCTGCTTCTACTTCTAATGTAACTACTCAACAAGCAACAACATCAACATCCACAGCTGGATCATCCACATCAGGTTCAATCTCATACTAAGAAGATAAAATCATAACATGTCAGAAACTAGAGTTCAGTTTAATACTATCGTATCTAACCAACTTCCTACTTATGTGCAGGAAGATTATCCTCTTATATCGCAATTTTTAAAACAGTATTATCTTGGACAAGAGTATCAAGGTGGACCGGTTGACCTGATTCAAAATATTGACAAATATATTAAATTAGATGAAACTACAAATTTAAATGAATCTGTAGTGTTGAATGGCGATATTGAGTTTGATGCAGAAACTATAAATGTTGATGTTGCAGCATCTCCATATGGAACTGATGGTTTTCCAGATTCTTATGGTCTTTTACAGATAGATGATGAGGTAATTACATATACTGGAAAAACTGAGTTTTCTTTTACTGGATGTATCAGAGGATTTGTTGGAATTACTTCATATAAAAGTGAGTTGAATAAAGAAGAAGTAGTATTTAAAGAAACTGAATCTGAAGACCATAAGAACCAATCTGTCATTAAAAATTTAAGTTGTTTATTTTTAAAAGAGTTTTTATTAAAAACAAAATATCAATTAGCACCTGGATTTGAAGAAAGAACATTAACTTCGGGATTAAATCAAAATATTTTTCTAAAGCAGTCAAAAGACTTTTATTTGAGTAAAGGTACAGATACATCTTTTGAAATTTTATTTAAAGCTTTATATAATGAAGATGTAAAAATTATAAGACCTAGTGATTTTTTAATCGAACCATCAGATGCACAGTATAGAATTACAAAAGACTTAGTTGTAGAGGCAATTGAAGGAAATCCTGTAAATTTAGAAAATGCTACTTTATATCAAAGTGAATATAAGTTTGGTAGTGAAATACAAAACGCATATGCTCCAATAACTGATGTTGAAGAAATATCAGTTGGATATGGAAAAACTTTTTATAAAATTAGTTTTGATGGTGGGTATAATAGAGATATTAATGTTGATGGGTCTTTATATGGTGCCTTTTCAGTAGAACCCTCTACAAGAGTTATTGGAGATGTTTCTTCTAATTCAACATCAATTGATGTAGATTCTACTGTTGGATTTGGTTCTACAGGAGAATTGTATGTCAATTACAATGATACTACTACAGGAGTAGTGTCATATACATCAAAATCTTTAACTCAATTTTTTGGAATTACAAATGTAACGGGAAACATATCTGATGCATCTACTGTAGGAGTCAATACTTTTGCTTATGGCAGATCTAATTTGGATCAAAATGAAATTATTAAAGTTAGAGTTAATTCTGTTTTAAGATCAATAGAATTACCTACAAATACATCTGATTTAGTTAAAAATGGAACAATTAATATCAGTTCCCTTGGATTCTCAGAAAATAGCAAAAATACTAATAAGTGGTTTTATAATCTATCTCCAGTATACAAGGTATTTAAATTAGAAGAATTAGATTCTTCTAATTACACATATAAAGTAACTTTAAATGTTGCACCTAACATTAGACTTGGAGATTCTTTTGAATTTATTTTAAATGATGGTAGTAAAAAACTAACCAATATAATTGATATTACATCAGAAAAATCCTTTATTGTAAAGGGTCAAGGATATCTTGATTTAAATTTAATTTACAAAATTCAAAGAAAACTACAAAAAGTTGCATCTAATATTTTTACCGATATTGCATCATATTCAACTGATGTTAGTAATGTATATAAAAATGGTAGTGATTATTTAATTGCTTCTTCATCTATTCCATATTATAATTCTCAACCACTAGAGTCATCTACTAGAGAAGTTATTTTTTCTGGGACTTTTAGTGGAGATGAGTTTGAGATTACCCCAGGAAAAGAACATGGATTTTATACTGGAGATTCTATCTACTATTCTGCAGAAGTTATTAATGAAAATTACATTGATGATTTTGGAAATTCCTCCACAAGAGAAGTAAGAGGAGTTGGACTTTTTGCTGATGGATTATATTTTATCAAAAGAATTGATGGATTTACTATAAAATTTGCAAAGAGTAGAAATGATATACTCAATTCAAATTTTGTATCTCTTTCCGAAGAGACTACAGTATCTTCTAGTTCGATTAAACCATATGAGTTCAATGAAAAAGTATTAAATTCTCAAAAATTACTTAGAAAAATTTCAGATCCGATTAATGATGGATCTATTAATAAAACTAATCCAGGTTTTACTGGTATTCTGGTTAATGGTGTAGAAGTTTTAAATTATAAATCAAAGGATGTTGTTAGATATGGAAAGATTGAAGATATTGAAATTATTGCTCCAGGAGAAAATATTGATGTAGTAAATACTCCGGATTTAATAATTAAAGATTCTGTAGGGACTGGGGCAACTGGATATGCTGCAGTTTCTGGATCTTTTGAAGAGATTAGAATTATTGATCCCGGATTTGATTATGAAACAACTCCAACTTTAAAAATTGTTGGTGGGAATGGATCTGGTGCAACTGGCCAGATTAATATGAAGTCTATTACTCATACTGCAGATTTCTTTGCTGATGTATCATCAAATCGAGTTGTTATTGGTACAACATCAACTCAATCTAGAATTGGATTCTCTACATATCATAAATTTAGAAATGCAGAGCAAGTAATTTATAAAACATCTGATCAAAGTGGGATTGCTGGGATAGTTACAAATTCTGCATATTTCGTTTCTACTATTGATAATACGACTGTTAGGTTACATAAAACGCAGGGAGATGCTATATCTGGAATTAATACCGTATTTTTAACATCTTACGGTATTGGTAGACATTCTTTAGAATCTGTAAGCAAAAAATTAGTTGTCAATTCCATTAATATTGTTAATGGTGGATCTGGATATGAAAATAAAAAAAGAACAGCATCTGCCGAGTCTGGAATTAGCACAATTTCAAATTCAATTAAAATTTCAAATCATGACTATAAGTCTGGAGAGACGGTAAAATATACTCATGTCGGAACCATAGCTTCTGGACTTTCCACAAATACAGAATATTATGTAACTAAAGTAGGTGATAATTCATTCAATCTTTCTCAAGTTGGATCAGAATCTGATAAAGAGTTTTATTATAGAACAAAACAATATGTTGATATAACATCAGTGGGAGTTGGAACTCATATATTCAATTATCCAGATATATCAGTAAGTCTGGTTGGAAAAGTTGGAATATCTTCTATAGGGTTAGAAACATTTGAAGCTTCAGTTCAACCAATTGTTAGAGGACAAATAACTTCAGTTCATCTTGAAAATAATGGTGTTGGATATGGATCCTCTGAAATTATCAATCTAGATTATCAACCACAAATAACTTTAGATTCAGGTATTGATGCACAACTTCAACCTGTTGTAAGTAATGGAAAAATTGTTCAAGTTATAATTTTAAATTCTGGTAGTAAATATTTTTCAAATCCTGATCTTAATATTACTGGTGGTGGCATAGGTGCTGTTCTTACTCCAGTATTAGAAAATGGTAGTATAAAATCTATTAACGTGATAGAACCTGGTGGCGGATATTCTCAAGAAACTACAACAATTGATGTAGTTCCTACAGGATCTACTCAAATATTACCTGAGTTTAAAGCAAATATCAAATCCTGGAGAGTGAACCTCTATCAAAAATATTTTTCATCTTTTTCTGAAGATGATGGAATCATATCTGATGGCAATTATGGATTGCAATATTCTCATTTATATGCTCCAAGAATTTTAAGAGAAACGGTTTATTCTATTGACTTAGAAGGAAAGAAACTCTACAACGATTTTGACTTAAAAACAGTTGATGGTATAGAAGAACCTTCAGACCAACACTCACCAATTCTTGGATTTGCATATGATGGAAATCCAATTTACGGTCCATATGGATATAAAACAAAAAATGGTGGTATAGTATCACAGATGAAATCTGGATATGGTCTTGATTTAAAGGATGGTAGACCATCGACTTCTGTTTTCCCCGAAGGATTTTTTGTAGAAGATTATACTCACAATGAAGTTTCTGATGATACTATACTTGATGTTAATAATGGAAGATTCTGTGTAACTCCGGATTATCCAAAGGGTACATATGCATATTTCATGACTATTAATGACAAGTCATCTTCAACTTCAGGAGTTTTTGAAAAATATAGAGAACCAGTATTCCCATACATTATAGGTCAAAATTATCAATCTATCCCCAATGAATTTAATTTTAAATTGGATTCAAATCAAGATAGTTATGATCTTGAAAATAATGGATGGAGAAGAAATACTCAACCACTCAACTTAATTGAAGAAGATTTGGAATATCCTTATTTGTTTATACCAAATAAATTTAATCAAACAGCAAAAGTTGCAGCAGTTACACCAGGAAAAATTTTAAGTGTTGGTATAGTAACTGGTGGTAGTGGATATAGAGTTAATGAAGAATTGGTGTTTAATAATAATGGAACACAAGGAAATCATGTATCTGCAAAGGTAAGTAGAGTAAAAGGAAGACCTGTAACTAATATTAGTGTTGCATCAAGTATTGTTGAAAATGTTGAATTTTATCCTGGAGATGAAAGAGGTGAATATTTAATATTTGCCGACAATCCCCATAATTTTATAAATTTAGATTCTATTTCAATTTCTGGATTATCTACAACATCATCTAAAATTGAAGGAAGTTATATTGCAGGAATTCAAACTAATCGATTGACAGTGGCAGGAGTAGGTAGTACTGGAGTAGCCATAGGAACTGATGGTGTAACTGGCATTGTTACTTATTTTAAAGTTAATGGTAATTTGGGATATCCAAGTATTAGAGAAAATGATATTCTCAGCATTGGAACAGAAAAAATTAAAGTATTAAACGTAGATGCCCTATCCTCTAGAATTAGAGTTTTGAGGGCAGTAGAGGGGACTACAGGTGCCTCTCACACTATTGGTAAGTATATCTACGAAGACTCAAGAAAAATTAAAATTAACTCCGGATTCAAGACAGATTATGCATATTCTAGGAATAAGCAGATTTATTTTGATCCGGCAAGTGCTGTTGGACTTGGAACTACTGCTGGTGTTGGAATAGGGACTACGATCTCTTTTGCAAATCCAGGATCTGGTGCGACTCAGGCATTTATTCCAACCAAGAGTATTTTTATTAAAAATCACAACCTCAATACTGGAGATCAATTAACATACTCACCAGGAACGGGTGGAAATGGTATTATTGTTCAAGATGAAACTAATGTTGGAGTTGGGATAACATTATCTAATGGTCAAACTTTATTTGTTGCAAAAATAAGTAATGATTTGATTGGAATCGCAACTGTTAGAGTAGGTCTTGGAACTACTGGAAGTTTTGTTGGAGGAGCAAATACAGACTCATCTACATTATTCTTTAGAACAGTAGGTACTGGAGATACTCACAGCTTTACTACGAACTATAATGTAATTACCGGCAATGTTCAAAGAAATTTAGTCACAGTTTCTACTGCAACAACTCACGGATTAAGTTCTCCCCATAATGTATTTGTATCGGTCAATCCACAAAATACTGGCATTGCAACAGTAAAATATAATGACTATAACTCAAGAATTGTAATTAACCCTATTGGATTTGCAACTGCTGGAGTCAACACTTCTACAAATACAATTTTATTGCCGACTCACGGATTTAAAACTGGTGACAAGATAATTCACACTGCCACAACTTCATCTGAAGGTTTGGAAAATGAAAAAATGTATTATGTTGTCAATGTTGATAAAAATACAATAAAATTATCAAATACTTATTTCAACTCCATTCAAGATAAACCAGAAATTGTTGGCATAACAAGTGCTTCTGATGGAATTATCAACCCAATAAATCCCCCAATTGATTTGTATAAAAATTCAACAATAACATTTGATTTATCTGATTCGTCACTGGCATTTTCCAATCAAGGAACAATTTATTCTGCATTTGATTTTAATTTATATTCTGACAAAAATTTCACTAAAGTTTGGAATACTTCTAAGGTAAATAATAATTTTGAATTAATCAAAGATGGAAAAGTTGGAACTTCTGGAGCAAAGGCAACATTAACAGTTGATAAAAATATTCCACAAACTTTATATTATACTTTAGATGTTGTAAAAGAAACTGACGTACCAGAAGTCAAAGAAAAAATATTTATTGATACTGAAGTTATTTCTGGGAGTGAATTAAAATCAAAAGAAAGTATTTACAGTGGAAAGCATGTAATAAATGTAGGAACAACCACATCATTTACATACTCTATTCCAAATTTACCTGAAAAGTCTTCATATGGGACTTCTTCAGATATTTTCTATGAAACTGATTGCACCCACACTTATGGTCCAATTGCAAAAGTAGATATTACAAATCCTGGTTCAAATTATTACTCATTACCAGGAATAACCACAGTTACATCAGGTGCTGGTAATGGTGCAATACTTGAAACATTTGGTTCTGGTATAGGATCCGTAAAATCAATCTCATTAAATGATATTGGATTTAAATACCCATCCGATAGAACTTTAAATCCAACAGTTCTTTTACCACAAGTTATAAAAATTGATTCTCTTGCATCATTTGAATCTATTGGAATAACTTCTTTCGGACGTGGATTCTCAGTTGCTCCAAAGTTAGTAGTTCTTGATGGAAAAACTAAAAAAATTGTTTCTGACATTGATTTAAAAGTAACTGTAGGAAAATCTAATGTAGAGATTCTTAAAAATACAAAAGGAATTAATAATGTTACTCCAGGTATTATTCCAACTGAAAGTGGATCTGGGGTTGGTATCAATAGTATTACATATACATCTTCAGGAATAGCAACAGCAACTTTATCTGTAGGATTTAGTACGGTCAATTCTTTCCCATTCGTTGTTGGAGACAAAGTTTTAATTGAAAATGTAAGTGTTGGTGTTGGATCGACAGGTAAGGGATATAACTCTTCTGCTTATGATTATCAGTTATTTACGGTAACTGCGACTACTGAGAATCTTGGTGGTATTGGAGATGTATCATTTGATATGTCTGAGTTTATTTCTAGTGGAGAAATTGTGGGGACTTTTGATTCTACAAACTCTTCAGGAAAAATTCTTGCACAAAAACATTTTCCATCATTTGCAGTACAATTGACTACAAACAATTATTCTATAGGTGAAACTGCAATTTCCGATTCTGCATCTGGGATTGTAGATGATTGGGATAGTAAAGTTGGTACTCTCAGAATTTCTTCCAATGAAAATTTTGCGATTGGAGAAACTATAGAGGGGACAAGTTCTAAGACTATAGGAATTGCATCATCTATCAAATCTTTTGATACTTATGCAAATTTGAATTCAAATTCAAAATTCATTAAAGGGTGGCAAAATGATACTGGATTCTTAAACAAAGACACTCAAAAAATTCAAGATAGTTTCTATTACCAGAACTTCTCATACTCCTTAAAATCAAAAGTGCCATATGATACTTGGCAAGATTCTGTTTCTAGTCTCAATCATACTTTAGGATTTAAAAAGTTCTCTGATTATCAATTAGAAACAAAAAATAATAACTCAATGTCTGTTGGACTTACAACAAATACCACAAACATTAATGCAGTTAATCATCTTGATGGATTTGCAAGTTTAAATTGCGTTTATGATTTTGATTTGGTTACAGAAAATAACTTAATCCAAAATTCCAAATTTATTTCCAATGAGATTGTATTTTCAAATAGAATTCTATCAGATTACTTTGAATCTGTTGGAAACAGAGTTTTATCAATTGACAATATAAGTAGTCAGTTTAATAGTAACCCAAGACCAACAGACTTTAGTATTGTTGACACATTCCCAATTTCATCAAATAGATTCCAAAAATATATTACTTACATAAGAGATAAGAGATTTGTGGCTCAAAGACAGTTGATGCTTGTCGATCTTCTTCATGATAACTCTAGAGGATATATGAATCAATATGCTAGAGTTGAAACTACATATGATCAAGGTTCTTTTGACTTCTCAATTACTGGAACTGATGGAAATTTAGAATTTCATCCAGTTAAATCTTCAATTAATGATTATGATGTTTCTACATTATCATATAATTTAAATGATGTTGTGCTTGGAACTGGAAGTACAAGTCTTGGTGGAGTTGTTCTAATTGACACGGATAGTATTGAAATTCCGTCAAATACAACTAAGACAATTGTTTCTATTGGACATACGTATTCAAGTGCAAAAGTTTTAGTTAATGTAAATCCAGATATTTCAAGAAACGATGAATTTGAGGCTATTGAATTAAATATCATCCATAAAGGATCTGATATTGAATTGCTAGAATATGGAAGATTAGCAACTAGTATTGGAGATTATTCTGAAACTGGTCTTGGAACATATCATGCATATATTGATGGAACTAACCTAAAAGTAGATTTTATTCCAACTTCTGTTGGTATTGCAACAACTGGCGCAATAAACACCGTTGTTGTCGGACTTTCTAGCAATACCTTTACAGGAATTGGAACAATAAATCTCAGAAGATCTCAAATTGAGGGAAGAACGACTAGCATATCATCATCAGGATCCCCCGGAATCAATACAATTGCTGATTATCCAAATAATTTTGATGGAGCATATTTTATAGTTCAAGTTACTGATACAACAAACTCTTCAATTCAATTGTCTGAGATAGTTGTTGTTGATGATTATGTTGATGCAACTCAAAGTCGTGAAACTTATATGACTGAGTATGCGAATATTGAAACTGCATCCGGTCTTGGAACCTTTGGGTCTAGAGTTTCTGCAGCAGGAACTGTATCACTTGTATTTACTCCAAATGCCAGTATTAATGCAGTAGTTAATGTATGCATGAATGCTTTATCTGTAAATGAAGATGTTAATTTAGCATCTCAAATATCGTTTACAAATGCATCTATTAATGATTCTATTGGAGAATATTTTGGAACTGACAATGATATCAAAAGAGAGTTTGAATTGACACATGAAAATGAAAAAATATTTGAAAGATATTTCTTAGGAAATGATACTGATATCATCAATGTAACAACTAATACAATTAAGATTCCAAATCATTTCTTTGTAAGTGGAGAAAAAATTAAATACAACCATGTAGGAACGGCTTCTTCTGCTATTGG
>MDTB01094199.1_pt1 | contig 12587 bp, 9 predicted proteins | sample 811161 | NCBI WGS metagenome assembly MDTB01 (sample SAMN05326650, study PRJNA326480) | marine metagenome | isolation source: seawater | place: Mediterranean Sea | collected 2009 | reverse complement strand
TGTGAGATTACAAACCTCGAAACCATGGCTAAAACATTCGCCAGCAAAGGACGTAAGGGGCGAGCTCTTGCCAACGTAAAGAAGCAAGAGGGTCGGCAGATGTTGAGGGCGAGCCATAATAAGAACAACAACGTTTCTCTCAAGACCCATGAGGAAAGGCAACAAATGAAACGCGATCGGGGGCTACTAAGGAGCTAGAACAGCAACTATTGAATAGAGGGAAGGAGAAGAGGGTATTGTTTGTTTTTGTTTAGTTTGCTACTGCATTATTGTCTTAATTTAGATTGTTTTCCTCTCATCATCACGAATTTAATAATTGTCCTCGATATGAATTAAAAGTCAATCCTATTTGAATACCCTCCGAAAAATAATATTCCCAATCATCCAAAAAAACAAAATCAAACAAAAACAGGTCGCTAAAAACAAGGCTAAGCTAGCAAAAAAGAAGAGAAAAGAGGAGAACGAGATCAAGAGTGGCTCATATCAGGTCATCAAAAACACCGAAAAAATCCGAAAGTGGCATAAGAAGGCCAAGAAAGATTTGATTAAGATGTCGGAGGAACAAATCAAATTGATTCAACAGCGGATGTAAAGCGGTGAGTAACAACGACACTGATAGACAGATAAGAAACCGTATCAAAGCAGTTGTTCTTGTGAAAGACTCTTACAGACTGGCTGAAGCGGTGTGGGATGAAGCACTGAACGAGGAAATCTAGTTTTGGGATTCGTCTTGTGCATTCGGGGGTTGATGTTGTGCAGTCATAGACAATGGAGCGATGTCACACGGTTGCTTTCGTATGGGTTTCTAACCTCGCTAATTCATTCAGCATTTTCACATACATGTAAATACATATGAATTTCGTGTGGTTCTGCTGCGAAAAGTGGTGAGTGGTGTTCAATGACATTTAAGTGACCACATGTGCTCTCGTGAACTTAAGTCTACTTTTTGTTACGAGATAGAGAGCGAAGGCGTGACTTGCGAATGCGGCTTGCGATTATATTTTTGCGGGAATGGTTTTTTTTATGAGTATACTTGTTTGCGGATGAAGTCAGTAACGTCTGCGAGTAAAGTTATCTCGATTATTGTGGGATTGAATCATGTCTTCATATTTGATCGCGAGTTACATCATTGGCTATTCTTTTCATTCCAGGAGTTTGTAATACAAATACATTTGTTATAACAAGGGAATACACTGCATATTCGAAGCCATGTCATCGTCTCCGAAGAGCATCTTTGACACTGTTGTGGTGAGCAGTGAGGATGTCAAGATGAGCAGTGAGAGCGTCGAGGAAACTGACACACCCTGCATCGACTCTCTAGGAGAGTCACCTGAATCCGATGCCAAGCGTCGGAAGCTAGATGATAGCCACGCTCAGACAGCTGATGTATCTCAAACAGCCAATGGCGAGCTTAAGCCGGAAGATTCTAAAAACCAGCAGACTCAGAGTCAGAGCACGGAGAACGGTAGTAAGAAGGGAAACGGGAAAAAGGGAAACTCCAAAGGCGACGGCAAAAACGGAAAGAATTCCAAAGGTCAAGACGGCAAGAAAGGCGATGGTAAAAAGCAGTATTCGGACAGCTACCATTATTTCTTCCCTGTCGGTGAAGGCGAATCTGCCAAAGAAGATATTCCGGATGATGAACAATGCAGATTTCATTTCAAATGTGGAAAATTCCAGTACATGACATCTGACGAAGTCGGAATTTTCTTGAAAGATTCAGTCAAAGATACCTACGAAAAGCAAAACCTCGGCAAGTTGCCACGCTTAATCGACGTCTTCAAGATCCGCCACAAGGATTTCGCGTTCATTGGGTTGCTGAAGAAAGACTACGATTCGTTCATGGAAAATATCGTTTTGCCGAAAAAACTCAAATGCAAGAACGCGTGGATTTCGATTAAGGATGCGACGACTAGAGTTCAGCCGGCGCCGGAAAAGGCGGAGGATGAGGGTAGGGATAGATTTGGCTACAAGAAGGGCGTGATGCCGACTATCGCGATGCTTAAAGAGAAACTCTCGAACTGGTCTAGGCAAAAAAACGTCGAACTTGTAGATAAAGCCGCTCCTCTATACACGCAATACACCTACGAAACCCAAAAACAAATGAAGGGTCAACACATTCGTTACATTTGCAAGAAAATCCTCAAGTCCATGCGCGAGCAGTGCGACAAGACGCACGTCAGGATCCCGGATTGGGCGAATATCGAGAAGGCTAATCATGGTATCAAATCTAGCAAAGAGGTTATCTCGATGGAGGAGGATAGCATGAAGAATGGGTACAGGAATAAGTGCGAGATGAGTACGGGCGTTGCTGATGTTAGAGTAGAAGACTCAGCGGAAGGCACAACCACTACGCAAACTAATAGTAAGCAAGCCTGCGATGCCTTCGGACCCATCGAAGTCGGGTTTATTCAGAGAATGGAACATTCTAACGAACAGGTAGTTTCCTTCGGCCGAGGGTTGCCCCACATTCCGGAGATCTTCCATCGCATATCGGAAAAGTTTAGGTTTTTGATCGAAGACTCGGGATTGCCTGTTTATAGGAGACATAGAGAAAAGCGATCCGGTTTCTGGCGCCTAATTATGGCTCGTGTCGTCGATAACGAACGAGACGCTGAGACAAATGAGCTCTTACCGATCGAAAAACAGCCGGTGATGCTGACAATTCAGACCACGCAGTGCACGGATACGGAATTCGTGCACGATATTTCGAAGTTGATTCATAGGCACTTTTTGCTAGATCGGGATAGAAAAGGGCAGGAGACGAAGTTTGGAAGCGTGAACGTGAAATCCATCTTCCTTCAAATGAGCGATGCGATGTCGGATGCCTTCGAGGCGGGATGTGATGTGGTGAAGATGTTCAAAGCGTCGAAGGTTGCAGCAGGCGGAGAGGAAGCCGTAGAGGAGTCCGTAGAGGAATCCGTACAGGAATCGGAATTAAGCTCTAACAAAGTCAACAAATTTATAGACTACCCAGCAAACGCGAACGAAGCCACCTGCGTCCTTCCCTACCCTCTTGAAGGTTTGAAAAGGAACGTGAAGAGGAGGGAGAATTTCTCTTCGAAAGATATCATGGCTTTTCCAGAGGACAGTCTTAAGAGAAAAGAGGCCATGGACCCAGGGAGTTTGAACGAAACGATGCAGTTTATTGCCGGATTGATTCCGCATCCAAAGTTGGCTGCTGCTGCCGAGAATAATGCGGGTTCCAATGGAGCGAAAAACGACGAAGCTGCTGCTGCGGATGATGCCAATGACGTTACAGGTGAACCGAACGAAGATGTCGACATGGACGACGGCAATGATGAGAACGACGAAGAAGAAGAGGAAGAGGACAAGGCCAAAACGGCCCGTGCAGCGAAGCGCGCTAGGAAGAAGCTCAAGGAAAAACAGAAAAAAGAGGGCACATATGTTCCTGAGATCGAAATTCCGCAACAGGTCTGCTACCACATCTTCGGGGATGAGACGCTAGAGATCCCGTTGTTCGGACTGAGATTCGCTGTCGGCCCGCATTCGTTCTTTCAGACGAACTCTGTGATGTGTGAGAAATTGTACAGACAAGCCCTGGAATGGGCGGGCATTATGCCGGAGTTGGAAGCGACGGAAGTTGTGACGCCTTGCGGAGGCGCGAATGGAGCGGTGGAGAACGGAAGCGCTGCAGCAGCAGTTGAAGCTCAAGTTTACGATGCAAAAACCGAGGTTGCAGCCGAAAACGCTGAGTCAACCTACCCAAAACGCCAGCTGATCCTCGACATCTGTTCCGGCGTCGGCACGATCGGGTGCATTGCTGCTAAATTGTTAGGAAAGGAAAAAGCTGACGTCATCGGAATCGAGCTCGTCGAACAAGCGGTTCAATCAGCTATGGAAAACAAACACAGAAACAAACTCACGAACTGCCATTTTTTAGCTGGAAGAGCGGAACAGGTTTTACCTGAGTTGTTTTCGTACCTGCAGAAACAGGAAAAACAAGTTTTCGTCCCTTGCGAAAATCCATTTACAAAGCTCTTCCAATCCTTAGTTTCTACCTCAGGAGTCAAAAACTTCGACTTCCCAATCCACTACGAATCCATAACTGCGATCGTCGACCCACCCCGCGTAGGCTTACACAAAGAAGTTCTCAAGGGTTTAAGAGAAAACAAAGCCATCGATCGCATCGTGTACATCTCCTGTAATCCGGATTCTTTAGCAGAGGATGTGCAGAAACTTTGCTTACCTAAAACTGACGAAGACAAATCGTATTTCGTCCCAATGAAGGCGATCGGAGTGGACATGTTCCCACACACTATTCATTTGGAGGCGATTGTGTATTTGGAACGGTATGATGGGAAGAAACATGATTTGTTCGGGCAGGCGGCGTGGGTTGGAAAACCTAAATGTGAGCCTAAGAAAAAAAAGGGAATGTATGGGAGGTCGGGGTGAAGGGAATGTATGGAAGGTCGGGGTGAAAGGGAATGTATGGGAGGTCGGGGTAAAGAAGAAGGGTATGTATGGGAGGTCGGGATGAACCTACTATGTATGGGAGGTCGGGATGAGGCTGTGAGCGAGTGCTATCTAGCAGTCTATGACAGAAGGAGGAACGCGTGATCATGATGACACTCCAAATGCATTGGGACTGTCTGTCATTGGGACCAACAGCATCATGGGACATATGGCTTCGTGTAATGTGAATATGGTTTACCCAAACTGTCGCTGAATATCTTTGATTCATGGTGGAATTTTCTACTGTGATTTGTTCCGTTTCTCACATGTACATACTTTAGATGAAAATGTTTCACTGTTGCAAGGAGGATAGCGGATTGTTCGATATGTGCAGCGATTGGTTTATCTTGAACGGCAGCGGCTTTTCGCAACGTTACTAGTCTTTATGGAAGCGAGTTTTTTTTTTTTTTTTGAATGAATACACAAAAGCAAATTTGAAATTTCGCAGAATCGTACAAAAAGCATATTATACTTTCTTAACGAAAAACGGCTCACAAAGGTTAAATTTTGTCGGCATACGTAGAATGTTTCCGGAAGCGTTTTATATTTCGGTATTCATTTCGTATTTCGGCATTCATCCTGGACATTGCAGAGTAGCGTTTCGTATAGTCTGATAGCGTTTCGTCTTGCAGAGTAGCGGATAGTATGATGACAATTAAACGGGATCATACTCTACAGACTATGTGTCAATTCTTTAGAGTCTGTCTGGTTGTCGGGGCGTTAGGACAGGAGTTAGCATTGCATGATTCTGAGTTTAGTCCAATACATGAGGGCAATCTGGTCCCCGCTACCGGCAGCAATGATGATCATCATGATAGACTAGCAGCACCCGCCGTCAATACCAGCGCGGAAAAAACACAGTACGATTCGAGTCCATCATCCCTGGACGAAGAGGAGATTCGCGAAGAAGACGCAGACGATGGTAGCAAAAACGCAGACGACGGCAGCAAAAATGCAGACGAAGATACTAACAAAAGCATCCTAGATGCAATCTACGCCTGGTTAGGCGTTCTGTATAGCTGGTATCTTTCACAAAAAGATCCAGGCATATTCGAGTTCAGCTGGGCGCGCTCTTCGTATGCATTTTTTAATTTGATCCTCCAAGATAGTGCCGCGCAAGGACTAGAGCTTTGGAAGACCTACACGGAGAAAAGAACACTCGCAGAGTCAGTGAAAGAGGAAATCGCAAGGAGTCTGGTGGAGAATTGTAACGCAGGTACTACAAGATGGATCTATTTGGGAGCCAGGGAACCAAGGAATCAAGACCGCGAACAACTCGCAGAAACAGTAACTCTCAATGGAGACCTCGCAGAAACTCTCAATCGCGTGTCTGATACAAATCTAGTGACCATGCTCGCGAGAGGCAAAAAACTAGCGCAAACAAAAAATCGTCGCTGCAGGTGGATCTCCCGGAAAAAGCATGACGCAGTCGCGGAACGTCTTCAGGACGCAATCGGCTCAGCTTTTGACGCCAAAGTAGCCATGCGCGAGGAAGAAATTCGGAGAAAAATAGAATCAGATCACGATAAAAACGTCGTAACACTAAATGCGAGATTACTCAGCAAATTCGACGAGAGACTACGCTCTCTTGGGTCTGGAGCTACTAGACAACAAAGACATCAATTTCTGAACGACCCACCCCTCGAGTGCTACCTTCCGGGTCGATCGCTTTGCAATGCAATGGTTTGTATCACCTTTGATATGGCCTATCAGAACTGGTTTTTACATCGCTTGGCTAGTTGGGATCCGGAATCCGACGGTTTATACCTCCTAGGCAAAGAAACGGGGTGGTGCCTGATTCCCCATCTTTGGCTGCCCGGCGTGTATGATAATGATTCACACGGATTAAACGGTTTATCAGGTCCTCCAAATAATGCCAATGGAAACTCTTTTTTTGGACTACTACCCGAATTTGTGACTCGAACAGCTGCTGCTATCATAATCACTTGTCTGCACTACAGCAGCCTTTTCTTTCGGAATCTAGTGCAAGCGTTATATAGCTCGTTGATTGAAAGGGTGTACATGCTCCCCCATCATTTTCTCACGACTATCCCCACTATGCTGATAGGACAGCGGATGCATGGTGCGAGGACCTATGGGACTGCAGCGGAACTGTATGGTGCCGCACCTGGTGAGGGTATGTCTGAATCTGGTCACAATGGAAATGTCAATGACGCTAACGGTCCCGGAGACGACGACACAGTTTATTTTCGCTGGGGCCTACCCGATCCAAGTTCAAAAACAGTCTGGCCTCAAGTAGGCCACGCAAAAGTCTGGGACCAGACACGGATTTGGTGGGGCCGCCTGTACAGTCGTGACTGTCGTCAGCTACTGCGCATGTCGTCGTATTGTTTGTCGCAATTGCTATACATACCTTTTCAGGTTTGTATGTGGTGCGGCTGCTGTGTCTCTACCAGATGCTGTGTATGTACGAAACAACCAAGGTCACAGTGGATCTGCCCTAAACAATTCTCCCACCTATGCCAGTTCGTCCGTCGCGAGTATTGGCGCCGGTACATTAAAATGATCAAAGGCGCCATGATCTTCGTACCAACGAATGCTCTATTTGTGCACACGATGCCAGTGGAAGCACAGTTTTATATGAAATTTGTAACCGGCCTGATCTTCGGCTCGGCGCTGAACATGTATAACCATGGTGTCGATTTGGGGGGAGATGGGGAGGTTTTTGTGGCAGCAGCTTGTAAGCTTAGCGTCGGGCGACTCGAATCCAAGTGAGAAAGTTGTCACAGTTTCCGATTCGGGATCCAACATGAAGATGTTGAGAGAACCGCTTCTGGATAAGGTCAAGGAGGTTGAGAGTTTCGGATCGGATACCAACAACCATGATGTTAGCCATTCCATCGCGCAAAGCATTGCAGGCATGACGATGGTTCGTCGAAAATTAGCCCGTTGGTCGTTGCGGGCGTTCTTCGTGAGTCGGACGCGGCTACTTATATAGCTATTCCGCGTTCAATATGCAAAATTTCAAGTCACGTTTCGAAGTTGCGTTTTTCAATTGAAGAACACACATCTATATCATTGACACGAGCTATTCTAAAATCGAAAAGGTCTACATCATCGTCTATAACTTGTCCTTGTGTTCGGTCAGATCGCTTACAGATGCAGTCGATTTCGTCGTACCGTGTTTCAGCGAATCTGTTTATCCCATATGATGTCGTTTTTGCCCAATCTCTTATTTTTTTTGCCCTAGTCTATGGGGATTTGGATTTTTCAAGGTGGTATGGTGATGGTTTTTCACAATGCCCAACCAACCATCTCTAGCCATTGTTTGGTTCCGGAACGATCTGAGGATCCACGACAACGCTCTTTTGTCTCATCCCGATGTGCTGAACGCAAAACACCTAGTTTTTGTGCACATATTTGATTCGCTGAATCATTTCGATGTGGTATCGCCTTGGGTAGAATCCGACGGAGATCATCATGATGATGATCATCCCGGGGAGTCTGAGATTCAGATTTCGAAATGGAGTAGAGCAGGGGAGATTCAGATTTCGAAATGGAGTAGAGCCGGATTGCTGCGGAAGAAGTTTCTTATTGAAAGTCTCACCGATCTATCATCTTCTCTCAAACGACGGTACAATCAGGAGCTTCTAGTATTCACTAATGGCGGCCCGTGTATCGGCGTCGAGGAGTCGGACGACGAGACTCAGAAGACTAAGACAGTCTTAAAGAGTCAGACTCGAGAAAAAACTACATCGACTAAATTAAAACTCGCTAACGGTCGTCCTCTAACCAAACCGACTGGGGCAGCCGAAATCTTTCCTAGAGTGATTGATAAGTTCTTGGCAAAGTCAGAAGAGTCCGAAGACTCCGCTGAACCCGACGAAATCCTTCTGTGTTTCCAAGCTGAGGACACTCATGAAGAGCAGCATCTCGAAGAAAAGGTTCTGGATGCGATTTCAAAACACAACAAATTGAAAGCCACAAATAGCAATTTGTGTCAAAGAAAGTTAAACTACAGGTTTCGAACTGTGACCACGCATTTTCAGAGTTTACTGCTGAGGGAGGATTTAGCTTTCGATCCCGTCAAGGACCTGCCCCTACCGTTCGGAAAGTTTTTTCATGAGCATGCGAAAATTACCGAAATCCGCAAACCTTTGCCAGAGCCGACAAAGTTACCACCGAGTTTTCATGCAGGAGACATTTTTAATTTTGGTGCAATGTCGGGTTCAGAAATCCTGCTTGACTTGTCCGATCTTCTAAAAAAAACGGAGGCGCAGCTAGACGAGCAAAGTGGTGTCCTGGGTAGACTCGTGTCAAAACATGATATTGACCCGAGTATGTCATTCAATCGCTTCGTCGGAGGGGAATCAGAAGGAGTTGCAAGAGTTCGTGGGTATTGTGAAATTACCGAAAAAGATTCTAACTTGACAAAATCGTTTTTACCAAAAACCTCGATCTCGCACTATAACCGCACTCGGAATTTTCTGGATAAAGCTGGATCCTACCTGTCGCCGTGGCTGGCTTTGGGCTGTATCTCTCCGAGACTGGTTTATCATACAGCTCTTTCCTCGGACATTGTGAAAAACGATTGGAATCATCCCGGATTTTTTAAAATTTTCTTCGAACTCTGTTGGCGTGACTATTTCCGATTCTATTGTGCCAGATTCGGTTCTAAAATATTCTTCAAATCGGGGCCTGCTGGGAATCCTCCAGAAAATTTGAAAAATCCTGGTTCCGCGGAGAAGAATCATCGCATCAAAATGATCAAAGATCGTGCAAAATCCTGGACTCGCAACCCCAAACTCGAGGACAGATGGAGATCAGGAACTCTAAAAAAAGAAGAAGATCCTTCCAACCTCGTAAACTGCATCATGACGGAATTATATTCTACAGGATGGATTTCTAACCGCGCTCGTTACATCGTTTCCTTTTATTTAATACACAAAGCAAACATCGATTGGCGGGTTGGCGCTGATTGGTTTGAACACTGTTTGCTGGATCACGATCCTTGTTCCAATTATGGGGAGTGGGGGTCCATGGCTAACATCTGTTGCGCCGACTTTCCTCTAGGACTAAAGGGACGGGGGCCGCGGCCGGGAGGGCCGCAGGGAAAGATTACGAAGGCGGGGAAACCATGGGCCATTCGAGGGGGAAAAAATGATACGGTCGGAAAAGAAAATGCGGAATTTGAGCCAGCTGACCAGGCTCTGCAATATGACAAAGATGGAGCGTATCGAAAGATGTGGGATAAGGTGAGAGAACGAGCGCTGTCATTGAACAAATTGGATGCTGGAACCTTTTGGACAGGATCAGAAATTCCATCTGAGCCGAAAGAATCATCTGAGCCGAAAGCCGTTAAGACTTTATTTGAGCCGAAAGCCGTTGGAGCTCCGAGTCCTGGGTCCTTCTCTCCACCAGTAAGACTCTCTCCGGCTCCGAAAGCGAATTTAAGTTGCGAGTCAGAGGAGCCTCTGATGCAGCAAAGCCCCGGAGAGCGAAAAGAGGAGACAGGCCGTGGAAACACGGGGAAACTCGAAGAAAGACTGGAAGCCGTGGAAAAGAAGCGAAAGAAACGGTGGGGAAATTCGAAGAAAGACTCTGCGAAAAATTGTCTGTAACGGATTCAGATCATTGAGGAAAACTTTTTGAGGAAAATATGACTACAGTACAAGAGGCCGCACAGGAATGATAGGTGTACAGTGTTCGAACTCAGACCATATCTGGAATCAAACCCTATATTTTCCTTTCTCTATTCCGCGTTCCATATGCGTTTTCAAGACACGTTTCGACGTAGCGTTTCTCAAGTGTAAGAACGCACATCTATATCATTGACACGATCTATTCCGTTGATAATTACGCAAACGACTGTATGTTCGACATCAGCAGCGATTTTTGTCTCTAGGTCAGCGACAACGCGTGTGCGAAAAGCAAATTTATTCAATGTCCAATATCCATCGTGCGACGACGCGAAGCGCAATCTGCTATACATCCATGCGAAGACGCGGAGCTCAATGCCAATCCAACGTGTCGAGTTTCATTATACTCTCCATTTCCCGTCATTACATATGATACCACATTCTGCAGATATGTGTCTCTGGGGTTTCAATTCCTGTTGAATCATCGTGTTTTATGTATTCGTCTGGTACTAAGCACATTTCTATGTTACTGTATTTTCATGAAAATAGACTCGTGGAAAGTGTGACTGTTTTAAATATAACTACATTGGAGTGCTATTCAGGCAGTAGCGATGTCCCATTTTATTAGACTTTATGCAGCCGTCGGTGCTCTGGGCCATCAGCCTAGCCCGGATCCAATCGCCAGCGAAGTCAGGAATGACACTAGCGTGAATCGTAGATTGGGAAACCTAGTCAGAGTGGAAGAGCCTAGTCGAGACGCGCCGCGGCCCAACTCTTCCCAAGATAGGAATATATTGAGCGGTTCTGCATCCAACACCAGCTGGGTAGAAGATCAGAAGCGACGAACGCGTCGTGAGCGACGAAAACATCGTCAGATCCAGCATGCGAACAAGTCATGGTCTTCTTCACAAAGAGGACACATTCCCAAACAGGCTAACATCGATTCAAGCGAAACAGGACGGCTCAACATCCTCGTAGGGTGGTTGGCAGCATGGATAGGCGTCTTCTACGACTGGTTTGTATCGTTTTACATCTGGTACCAAGGTCAAGAGCATTTCGCATTTAGCTGGGAGCGTGCCATCTGGGCGTTTTTTCTTAATGCGCTTATCGACAGCAATGCGCAGGGATTCGAAATATGGAAGACAAGTTCTGAGAATGAAGAGTTCTGCTCCGGTCAGAGTAAGTTTATGAAAGAGTTTCTCACATTGGCAAAATCGTTTTCTCAAGATCCCCCAAATGATGATTACCAGAAGATTCACAAGCTCCTTAAAGACCCGCCTCTCGAGTACTACAATCCGGCCCGGACCCTCGCGCAGTCTATGAGTGCTTTCGCTGTCGACAGCGCATATCAGAACTGGTTTCTTCATCGGTTGGATAGGTGGGATCCCGAAACGCAGGGATTATATCTTTTCGGAGACACTCCTGAAACTGCATGGAAGATATCTTCGTCGCTGTGGCTCCCTGAGAACTGGCTCCTCCGCGGCTTACTCAAGGGCCTGTACTCCTCCGCGTGTGAGCGGGTATACATGGTACCAATTTATTTGATCACAGGAGTACCGCAAATGATATGCGGGCAGTGCTTCTTTGGAGCGCGGACGTATGGAAAGGCTGCAGAGCTGTACCAACCCAAAGAGGCTGCAGCTGCTACACTGGCACTGCAGGGATCTCAAATTGAATGGCAGAGACTGCAGCTGCTCCCCGATATATATTTCCGCTGGGGCAATCCCGGCTCTGGTGATGATTGGTCTCAGGTACTATGTAATCCTTCAATGATAATCGTCGCAAATTGAATTGCAATGTGTAGGACAAAAAATAGAAGGTCAGGCTCGCAACCCCGATAGTTGTGAACGCAGTATTTGCAACAACCAACATTCTACGAAAAACGAACAACGACGCAGAAACCAGGTAGAAAAACCACCGGAAGTGCCGGACCGTGGAACGTCGTATCAGGGAGCGGACTCGGCGTCGCATAGAAGAGTAACTGTACCCAGACATCAATTCTGAAGGGGGACCCATCAGCAGGCCTTGGGGACGGAATCTGAACGAACCGGAGCGACGGACCGATCGGAGTTTCAGATTCCTTAATGCTCGCAACGCGAGCAGACGCCTGCTTTGGGTCCGAGAAGATAATAGACTTAGAGTCGACACTGGAGAGTGAGTTTCAGGACTCAGTTGTGGCTGAGTCTGCTCGCCCGTCTCGCACTCATCATCACGTACGCTCACCCTCGGGACTTGTCTTATGGACCTCGCATCGCTGGTGCTGGAACCTGAAACTCTTAGCGTCCACTCTAGCAACACTGTTGGCAACAGGGACCTCCAAAACAACCACGTTGCCATGCTTACGGCCGTTACTGTGCGTTTAGGCGGGGAAACTTTTCGCTCTGAGAAGCATGATCCTCTTGGATTCTATATTGAATATTCCATCATGACATCGTTCCACTGATATTCAGAATTAAAATGCTCTTGCGAACATGAATATTAAATTGCAGGGGGGAGAAAACTACGTGAATA
>MDTB01093189.1_pt1 | contig 12587 bp, 14 predicted proteins | sample 811161 | NCBI WGS metagenome assembly MDTB01 (sample SAMN05326650, study PRJNA326480) | marine metagenome | isolation source: seawater | place: Mediterranean Sea | collected 2009 | reverse complement strand
ATGGTATAACCGCTCATTTGAGAGAAGATCGCAGGCATATAGTGGATAAAGACATAATGAGTCTTAAAAAACACAACAAGCTGCCGTTGAACTTAGAAATGGCAGTTACTGACCAAATGCAAAAGTTTGCTTTAGATGTAGAGCCAAATGCCATTTGTTTGGTTCCCGAGAAAAGAGAAGAAAGAACAACTGAAGGTGGCTTAGACGTTTGCAAGAGTATTCCTAGGCTGAGGTCCTTCTTAGAGCCAATCAAACGAAAAAACATAAGAGTGTCTCTATTTATTGAGCCAAAAGAAGAACAAATTGATGCTGCAAAAATTGTCGGTTCTGATATCATAGAATTACACACTGGGCACTTTTGTGACCTTTATGAAAAAAGAGATGAAAACTATATGGAAGCTTTGAAAATTTTAGAAAAAGCAGCAAGCTATGCCTACAAACTAGGCTTGGAAGTTCATGCAGGTCATGGACTGACGACGGGATCGGTTGGATTCGTAAGTAAAATTTCTGAAATAAAAGAACTTAATATCGGCCATGCAATTATTAGTGATAGCATTTTTATGGGGCTGAGAGGAGCAGTTCAGTTAATGAAACAAAAAATAAATGAAGCTAGATTTTAGAGGATATGGGAGTGATTTTAGGTATCGGTACTGATCTCGTAAACATTGAACGAATTAGAAGGGTACTTGATCGTTTCGGAGAACGATTTGAAAAACGAGTTTTTTCAAATCAAGAAATCCAAAGGTCGAGAAGAAAACATGATTCTTCATCGTCCTACGCAAAACGATGGGCTGCTAAAGAGGCGTGCTCAAAGGCCTTGGGGATAGGTTTAAGGATGGGTATATCATGGAAAGAGATGCATATAGTAAATCTTACATCTGGAAAGCCAGAGCTTATAATAGAGGGAAAAGCAAAGGATTACCTTCTAGCTATGACCCCCAAAGGATATATACCGAAAATAAATGTTAGCTTGACTGATGACTTTCCATGGGCACAGGCTACTGTGATTATTGAGGGAATTAGTTAGCCCTGACATGTAGAGAATTGCACGCAGTAATTAAATTAGATATAACAAGTTATGAAACTAAAAAATGTAAAAAGCAAGAAAAGTTCAATATATGAACTAATAAGCACGTTAGTAATTGCGCTAGTTCTAGCCGGAGCCATTCGAACAATATTGTTTCAACCATTTTGGATTCCCACTGGCTCGATGAAACCAAACCTACTTGTTGGTGATTTTTTATTTGTTAACAAGTTTTCATATGGGTTCTCGCGTTACTCATGCCCATTTTCAATCTGTCCAATTCGAAATAGAATTTTCTTTTCTGAACCTAAAAGAGGTGATGTCGTAGTATTTAGGCATCCCAAAAGTGGCAAGGATTATATTAAAAGAGTCATAGGCCTGCCGGGAGACAAGGTTAGGTTGTTGAAAGGAAAATTGTATATCAACGAATCTATGCTAGTTAGGCAAGAATTGCCTGATTTCATTGAAATAAAGTTAGAGCAGGGGTCAATGAAGACCATTCCACAATGTGCTAATGAACCTGTCCCATTTGGAGATGAAAATTGCTATAAGTATCAAAGCCTTGAGCAACTTGATAATGGTAAGAGTTATAAAATTTTGGACTTAGGACAGAACATCGGAGACAATACTCCGGATTTTATAATTGGAGAGGGAGAATATTTTTTTCTTGGTGATAATAGAGATAATTCTTTAGATAGTAGGTTCGATAGGCAATTCGGTGGGGTTGGATTGGTCCCTAAAGAATATCTCATTGGCAAAGCATCACTGATCTTATTCTCCTCTGGAGGTAGCTCTATATTTTATTTTTGGACGTGGAGAAAAGATCGATTCTTTAAGGTCATTAGGTGAAAAACACGCATCATCAAAAAGAAATTAGCAAATCATTAAACTATCAGTTTAAAAATAATAGGCTTTTGGAAGAAGCTTTAACACACTCTTCTGCTAGTAAATCTAGCAAGGCAAATAATGAGAGGCTAGAGTTCCTAGGTGATAGGGTTCTTGGTTTGGTTATTGCAGAGGAATTGCTGAGATTAAATCCACACTCAACTGAAGGTCAAATAGCAACTTACTATAATTTTCTTGTTAAGAAAGAGACATGTGTTCTTTTGGCGAAAGAAATTGGATTAGAAAATTTACTGACCTTGGGTAGATCCGTGACGCGAACTACTGCCCGTCAAAAAGATAAGATTTTAGGGAATGCTATAGAGGCATTGATTGGGGCTATCTTTTTAGATGGAGGTTTTAAGACATCTAGGGAGTTAGTTCTGCAGATTTGGAAAAAGCAGATAGAAATTGTTAGAGATATTGAGGCGCATGCGAAAACAGCATTACAAGAATTGCTGCAAGCTAAAGGGCAGAACCCACCAATATATAAACAAGTATCCAGAACGGGACCTGATCATGATCCGAATTTTTGTGTTGAAGTATTGTTGGAGTCAGGGTTAAAGGCAATAGGTAATGGCTCAACTAAAAGAATGGCAGAAACAAAAGCAGCAGAAAAAATTTTAGAGAAGTTAGAAAATATTAATGAGTGATCTTAAAAAAAAACTGCTCAAAGCATTGATTGTTGGAAAGCCTAATGTTGGTAAAAGTACTTTAATAAACTTTCTGGTTGGGGAAAAAGTATCTATCGTCTCTCGGAAAGCACAGACTACTCAAAAGAACACTACTGGAGTTATCACAAAAAATGATAGCCAATTAATATTTTTTGATACTCCAGGATTAAACAAAATAGAGAAAAATATCAGAATTTCTGAAACTTTCCTAGCAGTTGCTGAAAATGTAGATGTACTTATTTATATGGTTGATAACAGGAAAAAAAGCCAGTCTATAGATGATCAGTTTAGTGCCTGGCTAAACAAAAACGAGAGTAGATTTAAAAAAAAAATTCTATTAGTCAATAAGATCGACAGTATTGAGAAGGTCAATCTTTTTGAGATCACAAAGAAAATAAATGAGATAATTAATTTCGATGAAACATTCTTTATTTCTTTGACTAAAAAGTCAGGTACAGAAAGTTTTATTAAATGGATAGATAAACAAGCATATCCTAAAGAGTGGTTATTTCAGGAGAACTACAAAAGTAATGTAGGAAACAAAAAGTTTCTATCCGAATTAACCAGAGAGAAGATCTTTGAGTATATTCATGAAGAAATACCTTATAATTTGGAAATAGAGACTGATTATATTGAACCGAGTAGTAAAAAATCCATGAAGGTTTACCAAACGGTCTGGCTAAATAAGAAGAGCTATAAGCCGATAATATTGGGAAAACAAGGTCAGTCGATAAAAATGATATCTATACAAGCACGACAAGGGATGGAGAAATTTTTGAAGAGTAAAGTTCACCTGTTTATCAAACTAAAGGTAAAAAAGTCAAGTTAGTGATTATATGAATTTAAAAGCTAAAATGATTGTGGACACAATTCGTTGGAGCCTGGAGCGACAGGGTATTCAGGTCTATATAGAGTGTAAAGGTGATAGTGATGCAGGTGCAATTTTTATAAAGCATGACAAAGGGGAAGGACTTTACGACGTTTATCATAGAGTTAATGATTATAATATAGGAAAAAAAATTAAATTTTTAAGCACATTCACAGAAGAAAGGTTAACTGATTTTTTTAAGAATCAAACGGATATTGACGGCGACTTATGGCTTATTGAGGTTGTATCAAAGGGATACGACCTTAATAGTCTTTTCTTAAAACAGGGTCTCTGAAAGTTGCATTGGCAAGGTGAAGGACTACTTCTAGACGTAAAAAAGTATGGTGAGTCGTCAGCTCTAATAGACGTATTTACGTTGTCTTTAGGCCGAAGAATTGGTCTATTAAGAGGAGCATTCAACAAGAAAAATAAATCTATAATTCAGCCTGGAAACCAACTGTTTTTAACTTGGAACTCAAGAATTGAAGAGAGTCTAGGTGTTTTTAAAATCGAATTGATAAAATCGAGGTACCATATCATTAGTGAAGAAAGGAGTGGATTGGAACTTTTCAACTTGATTTGTGTACTTTGCTCTACCTTTTTACCTGAGAGGGTTGATTTTGATGAATTATATAACAAAACAATTCAGTATGTTGAGGGAGAATACCGAACCAATGAAAAATTTAGAAAGTACATTGAATGGGAACTACAATTGTTAAAAAGTCTAGGTTTTGGGCTTGATTTAGGCAAGTGTGTAGTCAGTGGCTCAAAAGAAGACCTTAAGTTTGTGTCTCCTAAAAGTGGGTGTGCTGTCTCAAGAAAATCTAGTGTTGGGTGGGAAAAAAAGCTGTTGGTGCTCCCAGATTTTTTGAGTGGTACTAAGTCAACGAATCGTTTATCAAAAGCTGACTTAGAAAATGGTTTCAAACTAACTGAGTACTTTATTAAAAAGAACCTGCAACCTGTAAAGAGGTTTCAAATGGGCCCCTTCTTTAATTTGAGAAACAGGGTGCTATCGTTCAAATCACTCTAACTTAAGATGCGTTTTGCGATGACTTGGGCTTGTATTTCTGCGGCACCTTCAAAAATATTGAGTATTCGTGCGTCACAAAGTACTCGGCTTATTGGATACTCGAGAGCAAAGCCATTGCCACCATGAATTTGCAAGGAATTATCCGCTGCAGTCCAAGCAATCCGAGCAGCTAAAAGCTTAGCCATTCCTGCTTCTAAATCGCATCTTTTTCCATCATCTTTAGCTCTAGCTGAGAAATAAGTAAGTTGCTTGGCGATCATAATTTCAACAGCCATATTTACTAACTTATCCCTAACTCGTGGAAAGTTAATGATCTTCTCCCCAAACTGGGTTCTTTCATCGGCATACTTGAAGCCCAAGTCAAATGCATTTTTCGCTACACCAATTGCCCTTGCTGCCGTTTGGATTCTAGCACTTTCGAAAGTTTCCATAAGCTGTGTGAACCCTTTTCCTTCTTCTTCTCCAAGTAAATTCGCCTTATCAACCCTAAAATCATCAAAACTGATTTCATACTCTTTCATACCTCTGTACCCTAGAACTTCTATCTCTCCACCCTTTATGCCCTTATCGGGGAAATCGACATTATCTTTCCCTGGTGATTTGGGAACCAGAAACATTGATAACCCTTTGTAACCAACTTTGTTTCTGTCTGAGCGTGCTAGTAAAGTCATCAGATTGGCTCTTGATGCATGCGTTATCCAAGTTTTGTTTCCAGTAATACTATATTCCTCATCGTCCAGGATCGCACGGGTTTGTAGACTACCGAGATCTGATCCAGTATTTGGCTCTGTGAAAACTGCCGTAGGCATAATTTCACCAGACGATATTTTTGGCAACCAATGCTCTTTTTGTTCTTTAGAACCACCACAAAGGATCAATTCAGATGCGATATCTGTTCTGGTAGCAAGGCTTCCAACGCCGATGTATCCTCGTGAGAGCTCTTCTGAAACCACACACATTGTAATCTTGTCAAGTCCAGTGCCACCGAACTCCTCTGGAATTGTTAAACCAAATACACCTAGGTTTGCCAGCTCATCAATCACATTTAATGGTATGAGTTGATCTTTAAGATGCCATTGATGCGCAAATGGTTCTATTTTTTCCTTAGAAAATTTATTAAATTCTCGTCTGATTATATTCTCATCTTCGCCTAAGCCGTCGTTACCAATAAAAGAAGTATTGCTTTCGTTTTGTATAATCAGTCCAATCAATTCTGACCTGAGATAATCTATATCCACTTCATCCTTGAAAAAAAAGACCTCTTTACAGTTTAATTTTTCTAGGGCCACTTTTTTGTGATCTAGATCAGCAGGCCTAATTATTTCATTTTGAGACATCATTATGCCTCCGAAAATCTGGTTCAAGTACTCGTTAAAGCTCAAAATCAATATAATACGTTCGGTTTTACCAAAGCTCTCTTTTTTATAAAGTTGTTCCGCCCATAGGGACATTTGTTTGAGTGCCTCTACATATGTTGCAGTCCATGCTAAACCATGTAGCTTGCTTTGATGTTTGTTTTCGTCTTTTGACTCACTGAATCTACTTTTAACTAAAACCTTTAATTGACCTAAGTACTCGTCCAATCGCTGAGACACAGCTAGAGATCCAGCAACTATCTCTGCATCGTCTTTCAAAAACTCACTGGTATTTTTTTTATCAACTGGCATAGATATATTCACTGAAACTTCTCCCTTGATTACCTTATGTTATATGTTAGCTTGAGTCACAAATTCAAATTAAATTTATATAAAAATTTTGCCCTTATCATCACTGTTTGTAATACATTCTTTTCCCAAACATAAGTGATTTCCTTCAACTATTCTTAAAGCTGTTATAAAGAGAACCATAGAATCCAAAACATCATCGATTTTTATTGCAGAGTTATTTTCTAATTTCAAGCTAGTTGATAATGGATCTAAACCTACTTTTCTCAAGAGGTCTAATCTTTCGAAAATACCTTTTACTGATTTTTTTTTTGCCTCTAGAGACGCATTTTTTAGCATTTTGAAGCTGCATTCAGGATGCCCCTCATAAATTTTGTTAGATAGTTTACAAAGGTCTTGTACCTCACTAATTTTATTTTTTAAGTGCCACGATTGCTTTGATAAGCCCTTCCCTGCAATTTTCTTGCTTAAACTATTCGCTTGCTCATAATTATCGCATTTAAGAACTTTCTTTAACGGAGGAATAAATATTGATGATTGGAAATTCTTCCCCAGATACCTTTTTGCTAAAACATCGCATTCTCTCAAGTAGTTTTTCTCATTTAACTCAATTGGCATATCTATTACTATTAAACTATCAGGATGGTCTGAGAAAAGTTCATCGAGTTTTTCCAAAAACTTTATGGTAGATAAACACTTTTTCTGGGAGTTCCCTATTGACGCAACCCAACCAGCTGAGGTGCCGTCAACTCCAATAAGGTCGAAAGCTTTAGTCATTTTTTAAGCAGTTATAAACTCCATCTACCTTCTCATTAATTGAGGAAAACTGCTGAAAATTATTTACAAACATTGATTTCAATTCAGTTGCAGACCTATCATAAACTTCCTGATTTGCCCAATTTTCCCTAGGGTTAAGTAAGTTTTTGGGCACCTCATCTATTTCAATCGGAACAGAAAACTTGAAAAACTGATCTGTTCGTGTATGGAACTCTGATTTATTATTTAAAATAAATTTTAAAATCTTTCGGGTTAACTCTATCGATATCCTTTCTCCTTCTCCATAGCTTCCACCACTCCATCCTGTGTTAAGTAACCAACATATGGGTTTTGTGCTATCGATCCTATTCCACAAAAGCTGTCCGTACACCTCTGGTCTTTGAGGCATGAAGGGTGCTCCAAAACAAGTTGAAAAAGTAGGCACAGGCTCCTTTATTCCCTCTTCGGTTCCAGCAACTTTTGATGTGAAGCCAGAAAGAAAGTAAAAAACTGCTTCAGCTGCAGTAAGTCTAGCTACAGGTGGCAATACACCGAAAGCATCACATGTCAATAAAATTATATTTTTTGGAACTCCGCCAGACCCAGATACTGATGAATTTTTGATATAAGAAAGAGGATAAGCACATCTCATATTTTCCGTAATGGAAGAGTCTGAAAATTTTAATGATCGGTCTTTTGGATTATAATTCATATTCTCAATTACTGTCGCAAATTTTTCGGTGGTAGAGAAAATTTGAGGTTCATCTTCGTAACTTAAATTGATCGTCTTTGCATAACAACCGCCTTCAATATTAAACACTCCAGAGTCACTCCAACCATGCTCATCATCACCAATTAAAACTCTATTTGGATCTGCAGAGAGGGTTGTCTTACCTGTTCCTGACAAACCGAAGAACAGAGCTACATCATCTTCATCTAAGATAGCGTGGTTTGCAGAACAATGCATTGGCATTGTAGATTTCTCAGGAAGTAAAAAGTTCAGAAGGGTAAAAACTGATTTTTTATTCTCACCCGCATATCCGGTGCCACAAATCAGAACAAGCCTCTTTTCAAAACTTATAGCGATAGTTGTCTTTGAGACACAGCCGTGTCGATCAGGATCAGAAAAAAAAGAAGGACAATTTAAAATTTTAAAGTCGGGCTCAAAATTATCCAAAAGTTTTTCTGACGGAACTTTCAGTAAGTGTCTAACAAACAAACTGTGCCAAGCTAACTCAGTTGTAACTTCTATATTGAAGAACTCATTTGTATTCGTGGAAGCTTGTAGAGATTGTGAGTAAAAACGTTTCCCTTCTTGATGCTCTAACATATCCCTATGAAGCGTGTCAAAATGGTTAGCTAACATTGGACGGTTATTCTCCCACCAGATCTTATCTTCTGTGCTTTTTTCTTTTACTACATGCTTATCTTTAGGTGACCGTCCAGTTTTTTCTCCAGTGAATACTATTAGAGAACCGCCTTTCCCTAGCTTCCCTTCGCCGTTCTTTATGGCCTCTTCAATAAGCTCAATGTCATTCAAATTTTTATATACTGTGGTAATTTTACGATACTCCCATTCTCTGAAATATAATCATCAAGAATCGTTTCCAATTTGACTGTTACAAAAAGTTACAGTATTTTGATTAATCATAAATAAAGTAAAAAAACAATTAAAAATATATTGTCGTTACACGACGATGTTAATTTTTAGCTCATCTAACAGTAAAAAATAAATAAAGGATGACCATTGGTCGATAAGCATGAATTAATTCTAGTGATAGGGCAGTCAGGCGCAGGCAGGACTACTGTTATCCATATACTCGACGATCAAGGTTTTGACACGCTCGATAATGTACCCGTTCACTTGATACCTAGAGTAGCTCCAACCAGCTTAGTAGACAAGCCGTTAGCAATAGGCCTTGATATAAGATCGAAGAGTTTTTCTCTCCAGAACTTAATGAAAGAAACAAGGAACTGGAAAGCATTATCAAAATCTCGTGTTTTAATTTTGTTTTTAGAGTGTAGTTTGGAGATTTTGATTAAAAGGTTTAGTCTGACTAGGAGACCTCATCCCGTTCCCGGCGAAAATAATCTTGAACTGTCAATAAAAAGAGAGCTCAAACTAATTGCTCCATTAAGGGAAAAAGCAGACTTTGTCTTAGATACCAGTCATACCAGCCCGAACGAACTAAGATTGAAATTGGGGTCTATTTTTCCACTAGCAAATATCAGAAATATTCAGATCATGCTTCAATCATTTTCCTTTAGAAGGGGGTCTCTTACAGGGATGGACATGGTTTTTGACTGTAGATTTCTAAAGAACCCAAATTGGGTCAGCAGTTTGAAAGATCTGAATGGAACTGATGATGAGGTCAAAGATTATCTCCGTAAAGACAAGAGTTGGGCATCATTTAAAAAAAATATATTGCAAATGCTGGCAATAATCATACCAGCGTTTGAAAGAGAGGGGAAATCATATCTATCTATTGGCCTTGGTTGTACTGGTGGTCAACACAGGTCTGTGTTTGTTGCTGCGCAGCTCCACAAGCACTTACTAGAAATGAAACATGATGTGAAGATTTTGCATACAAGCTTACAAAAGTGACCGCTCGCTTTTAATCACTGTTTATAAATGCATTTACTCTTTGATCAGATTTTCTTCTCTATTTCGGGAACTGCTTTAAATAGGTCGTCTACTAGTCCAAAATCAGCAACCTGAAATATAGGAGCCTCCTCATCCTTGTTGATCGCTACAATTACTTTGCTGTCCTTCATGCCTGCCAAGTGCTGTATTGCACCAGATATTCCCACTGCGACATACAGGTCAGGTGCCACTACCTTGCCAGTTTGTCCGACTTGCCAATCGTTAGGGGCAAAACCGGAGTCTACCGCTGCTCTGCTGGCACCCACCGCTGCTCCTAATTTGTCCGCAAGGCCCTCTATGATTCCAAAATTTTCTTTGCTTCCAACACCTCTGCCTCCGGACACTACAACTTTTGCTGAAGTTAATTCTGGCCTATCGCTTGTTTGAATTTTATTTTCCACAAACTTGGTAAGAGTGTTGCTAGTGGTGCATTCGATTTTCTTTATGCCCGCGCTGCCTGTCAAAGGTGCCGCGTCAAAGTTGCTTGTTCTAACTGATATCAATTTTACTTTATCTATTGACTGAACTGTCTGTATTGCGTTACCGGCATAAATTGGGCGTTCAAAAGTATCCTCTGAAATAACTTTGGATACATCTGATATCACCATTGCATCTAACATCCCACCAATTCTTGGAAGAATATTTTTTCCAAAAGAACTTGAAGGAGCAAACACATGGGAATATGAGCTAACAGTATCAATTAGAGTCTCGCTGTAACTTTCTGCTAGGCTTTGAGCAAAAATATCATCTTCTATTACAAGAACGTTTTCTACATTATCCATCAGCGCAATTTTTTTTGATGCATCGCTGCACTGGTTAGAAGCACATAATACGTCAACTTTACCCAATGAAGCTGCAGCCGAAACAGTTTTACTAGTTTGATCTTCAGCGAGCTCACCGTCATTAATTTCTGCTAAAACTAATATTTTCATAAATTTATCCTCCGACATTCTCTTGAATTTTTTCAACTAATTGATCTATGTTCTCTAGTATCAACCCAGCCTCTCTACTGTCTGGTTCTTTTGTTTTAATAACTTTTAGCCTTTGTGAGATCTCAACACCTAAATCAGCCGGGCTGATCTCCTCAAGTGGTTTTCTTTTTGCCTTCATAATATTTGGAAGGCTGGCATATCTAGGTTCATTTAGTCTTAGATCAACTGACACTACCGCTGGTATTTTTGCGTCTATGGTCTGAAGTCCACCATCAACTTCCCTAGTAACCCTTATCTTATCTTTCTCAACCTCAATTTCTGAAGCAAAAGTTGCCTGAGACCATTTTAGTTTTGCAGATAACATTTGGGCTGTAGCATTAAAATCGTTATCTATGGCCTGTTTGCCACATAAAATTAGAGCTGGCCCTTCTTTGACGGTAATCGCCGCAAGTATATTCGCTACTGTAAGTGGTTCTATATCATTATGAACATCGTCTGTGGCAACCACCAAAATAGCGCGGTCAGCCCCCATGGCTAATGCAGTTCTCAGTGTCTCTTGGTTTTGCTGAACACCTATTGAAACAGCTATGATTTCCTCAGCATTACCTTTCTCTTTTATTCTGATAGCTTCTTCCAGTGCTATCTCATCAAATGGGTTCATTGACATTTTAACGTTTGCCAAATCAACACCAGTTCCATCTGCTTTCACGCGTGCCTTCACATTATAGTCAAGCACTCTTTTTACAGGGACTAAAATTTTCATCTATTCTTCATCTCTTTAGTTAAAATTGAATTCAAAATATGCACTAGTTAAACACTTCATACAAGACGTTTTATTTGTTTTTTCCTGGTGACCAAAGTACCTCTGTTGAGTTCTCCTGATTTTCAACTCTTGAAGCAACGAAGAGCCAATCTGATAGTCTATTTAAGTATACAAGTGAATTGTCATTTATGTCTTCTTTTGATCTTAAGCTAACAATACTTCTTTCTGCACGTCTACAAATGGTCCTGGCAAGGTGTAAAAAAGTAGCAGACCTACATCCTCCAGGTAGAACAAAGCTATTTAACGGTTCAAGTATGTTGTTCATTTCATCAATCTCGGCTTCAATAGTCTCTATTTGATTTTTAGATACTCTTAACCTCTGATTGTTCTTCTCAGAAATCGGCACGCATAAATCAGCACCGAGATCAAATAGATCGTTTTGGATATTTTTAAGCTTTCTTTTTAGGTCTTCTGTAGCATATAGGGTAATAACTCCTATGCTAGCATTAAGCTCGTCGACATTTCCATAAGCATTGACCCTAAGACTGTCTTTAAGTACCCTTTGCCCATCGCCAAGGGCCGTATCCCCATTATCACCCGTCTTTGTATAAATTTTATTTAATTTTACCAACTTAATTACCTCTTGAAAAATAAACGAAAAAAATGATCAATAATATTGCTATGGCTTGAAGAAGTATTCTCAGGCGCATAAGTTTATTCGCATATTTTTTATTAAAGTCGCCACCAAAAGCAAATCCACCTAGGCCGATCATAAGAACTATAACTACCAGTAGACAGACGACCATTACGAATATGTGAGCGTTTTCAGACATAATAGAAGATCCTTCGTAATTCATTTGGTCTATGAATAATAGTACATAGTTTAATTTTTATTTATTTCTAATATTGAGTTTAATTATCATTCAAAGTACCTTAGCCCAAACAGAAACATCTTTAGTTACGTTAATAAATACTCAAGAAATGGACCAAAAACAAGATATTACAACAGCATTGGAGACACGATATCTTCTGTATGCTGTATCTACAATTATGGACAGAGCACTCCCTGATGCTAGAGATGGTCTTAAACCGGTGCATAGAAGAATACTTTATGCAATGAATCAGCTTAGATTATACCCTCAATCAAATTTTAGAAAATGTTCTAAAATTGTAGGGGAGGTTATGGGTAATTATCATCCTCATGGGGATAAGGCGATCTATGACGCATTGGCTAGATTTGCACAAAATTTCAGTGTTAGATATCCACTTATTGAAGGTCAGGGAAATTTTGGAAATATTGATGGAGATAATCCAGCAGCTCAAAGATATACTGAGGCAAGGCTATCT
>MDTB01063809.1_pt1 | contig 12588 bp, 8 predicted proteins | sample 811161 | NCBI WGS metagenome assembly MDTB01 (sample SAMN05326650, study PRJNA326480) | marine metagenome | isolation source: seawater | place: Mediterranean Sea | collected 2009 | reverse complement strand
TCCATCATCCAGTCATTGAAACCAATCATGAATCAGTGCCTTATGATGAAAGGAATCTCTGGTGTGCCAATCACACCATTCAATGGGGCACCGCACGCTTTAGAACTATCTACTTGGCTCACTGGGCGTTTACCCGATCCTGATTCCAGAGATCGCATTAAAATTTCCATTTCCGCCGACCAAATCATGGCCAATTATGTTGGAGCCCAAACTTTACTCCCATCTTTGGAGCTGGCCACCATGCCCCAGACCTGGAAAGAAAACCAGGAAGGTCTCCATGAAGGCTACTATAATCATTGTAGTTTCCGGTCACCTACGCAGCCCGTGCCGGCTGAGACGGATCCACGCAATGTATTGAATCGACTTTTCGGTAAACGAGGAAAAGAAGGTAGGGTGACTCAAGCCAACCCATTGGACCGCAAGATGCTGGACCGGGTGCTTGGAGGGGCTCGAGACCTCCGTCGGAACCTTGCCAAAGACGACCAACAAAAGCTCGACGAATATTTAAATAGCGTTCGCTCGCTGGAACGCCGGATTGCTGCAATCGAAACGCGCCAACAAGAAGCCGCTTTCGAGAAAAATGGTGTTGCCCCGTCAAAGCGGCATGCCACAGATTCTGCTCCCATTGAAGTGAAGATCCCTGAGGGTGATAAGCGCAGTGAATATATGCAAGTGATGTGTGATCTCACTATCCTTGCCTTCCAAACTGACACGACTCGCGTCAGCACCTATATAGGATCCAGACCGAATGGAGCATCTTATCCTGAGTTGGGATTCTCTAACCAACACCATTCTCAAACACACTACGGGAGTGATCAGGAAAAAATCCGTAAGGTAGCCGCGATTAACAAATTGAATGTTGATCAGTTCGCCTACATGGTGAACAAAATGCATTCACTCAAGGAAGGGGACGGAACTCTACTTGATAATTGTATTATGATGTGGGGTTCAGGATTGGAAGATGGTAACAAGCACGGACGCGAAAATCTCCCTTTCATCATCGCAGGAAAAGGTGGAGGTGCTATTCATACAGGACGCCTTCTCTCAAATGTCAAAGGTAACCAAGCCGATCTGCTGACAACGCTTCTCTCCTGTGCTGGTATCCCATTGGATCGCCCAATCGGCATTGCTACTAAACAGATTGATCAAATAAAGGCCTGAAAAATCAGACATCAGCGTCTCGATAATTTTGATAAAACGTAGCCTCAGCGGATGACGGCCTTTTGCTTGTTTCGGCTAAAAAGGAGGCCTTCTCCAATCGATCTTTTCACCTTCCTGGTTTAATTGATTCAACAAGGGTTGCAAGTCTTCCGCTTTCCAGTCGGGGTTTGTTTTGTTTCCTCTTTCTTGCATCAAACTGATAAGACGCTCGGCTGATGGTCGTTTGCTGACTAACCCACCTTTGGGAACTTCTCGACCTCCCGCCCAAACAATGGCATTCAGTATCATCTTTCGTGCGTTGTCATTAGCCCAATCCCAATGAAAATGACCACCAGTATATGAGAATGTACGACCACCTTTGGGACGGGTGTAAACCCATGCGACGGTTTGTGGGAGATCTCGCTCCAAAGATGCACGTGCCTTAGGGGTTACGGAATTAGCTTTGAATTTTGGTCCAGGTTTTGCACTCAATATATCGATTACGCCAGATTTTTCCTCGTCGGCCCAGCGCATATGAAAGTAGCATTCGTCGACCAGTTCGAATGGCTTCATGCCATGTGTGATAGGGTGATCTCCGAGAGAGAATTTTTGATTCCATAGTGTGGAATGCACGGAGTAATCGCTTTCCATATTTCCACCAAATAAGGATCGATGATACTCCTTTTCCGACGGATCACTTCCGGTGGCCCAATGGATCCGCAAGACGCCCTTGCCGGCATTTAAAAAATTCCTTATTTGTTTAAGCCTCTTATCTCCTTTTAATACGCTACGGTTCCAACCATCCGAGTAGATGACACATACATCTGCTTTGGCTAATTCGTCATCCTCGGGCCACCTGCTCCATGCCACATTGATTTGAACCGCATCACCCATGGCGTCTTTAAGTGACTCCGATAGTGCTCCGGTGCTTGGATTGTGGTCATGCGCCCCCCAACCGTGCGTGTCGGGCCCCGCAACAAATAATACGGATAATGGGGCGGGTTCTTTTGCTATCGCCGAACTCAACATCCACAAAGCTACTAATCCTATAAAAATTCTTTTCATTTTAATGTCTGAATTTATTTTTTGTAATGAACACATTTTGAACTCGATCCAATAAGGTTTCAAGGAGCTATATTTTCTACATAGTATCAATATTAAAAACGGGCCCCGTCTTGAAGTCGTGATGATCACGAAATCTCAAATATAATTCCACACTTCCCTTTGTGAATGATGAATTAAATTTGAAGCTTTGAAGTCATTGTGGACTGTCTTTACAAAAAGCAGGTTTCCACCTATTTTTGATTCTCAATTCCATGGCAAATTTCTTATCACAGAGGTGGCTTACTCATCGCCGACATTTTTTGCGAGGGATTGGCGCATCGATGATGCTGCCAATGTTGGATTGCATGCGGCCCCTGCGTGCAGCAGTGAGCGATGAACGTCCCCGGCGCAGCGTTTTTGTATATCTCCCAAATGGCGTCAATACTCATGATTATGAGATGTCTGAATCCGGGAAGGACTACCAGTTTTCCAAAATTCTTCGCCCATTGGAAAATTTCCGCCATCTAATTTCACCTGTAAGTGGTTTTTATCATCCGAATGCTTTTGGGGTAGCTCATAATGCCACACAAACATGGTTAACAGGAGCCAAACACGGTCCTTCGGATCGCAATACCATTTCTGTTGATCAATTAATGGCTCGTCATGTTGGGGCTAAAACGCGCTTCCCATCATTGGAGATCAGTAACCAGGGACTACCCATGGCCGTCAGTGCTGACGGTATAACTTTTCCCACCGAAAAGAATCCCGCGACCGTATTTCAAAGGCTTTTCACCGAACCCAAGGGCGGCGTGGATAAACAGCGCCGCCGACTTCGCCGCCAGCAGAGCATGTTGGATCTAGTTCTCGATGATGCAAAATCCTTCGCACGTCAATTAGGCCATGAGGACAGGGGCAGGCTGGACCAATACCTTATGGCTGCCCGTGAGGTTGAGATACGAACAAAACGAGCCGAGGCCTGGTTAGAAACCCCCCGACCAAATATCGAAGAAGATGTTGCTTCAAAATTAAACCGCGATATTGAACTGAAGCGCCTTGGTGAATATTTACGAACAATGTACGATATCATCGTTCTTGCCTTTCGGACTGATATGACACGCGTAGTCACGTTCAATACTGGGAATGAGGGAACAGGGCCATCTGTTCCTGAAATTGGTATTAATCGTGACCGCCATTCTCTGTCACATCACAATGGCGACAGGGATCTTTTAAATCAGCTTTCGCGCAGCGATACTTTTAATGTGGAGCAGTTTGGTTATTTTCTAAAAAGGTTAAGCGAAACTGATGATGCAGGGGTTCCCCTTTTGGATTCGACTATGGCCTTATATGGAAGTGGATTGTCATATGGAAACAGCCATGGAACAACAAGCCTCCCATTGGTGTTAGCAGGTGGAAAACGGCTGGGCCTGAGGCATGGAGCCCACGTGGACTACAATAAAAAAATTGGCGAATTCAAAGGGTATAACTCGGGGATTCGACACTATCATAGTCCTGTTAATCCCAAAGCTCATTTCAGTAATCTGCTCTTGACTATGGCACAGCGCATGGGCGTACAGGCTGAATCTTTTGCCGACTCTAATGGTGTCGTCTCTGAAGTGGTAGCATGAAACGTCTTGGGATAACTCATTATAGGCAATGGCAGTCTTTGGCTGTAGTTGTCTTCTTTGTGTTTTGTGGGGGCTCTTTGATAGGCAATGATAAATTGCCAGTTCAGTCGGTAAGGGACCACACCCCAATTCCTGGCCGATTCCCACCCGAAGGAGCTGGAATTCACTTTTCAGGTGATTTGGTTTTTATGGATCCCATGAATCGTCGCGGCGCTCTGAGAAAAGGTGATGCTACCTCGGATCCCCGTCGGCATTATTTCGCTATGTTGCCATATGGTACGGTTTATTATCACGGTGCTCCAGCGGACATACGTCACATTCCGAATGGAACGCATATGCATGGGCGCTTTCTTCTCCCCATGAAAGGTGAAGAGGATACAATTCCGCAATTGACTGCGGCACAGTTAAAAAAATATCCAGAAGGTCGTTACAATCACGCCATTCTTTTAGAGGACGACGCCACCTTTTACTCCCGCCAAGGTCGATCATGGAAAATTCTCGGGACGGAACAGGGCGGCGGTCCTGCTCCTCGCTTGAAACTTTCTGTCGAGCCCGTGGGGCCCCGCATTGATGGTGGCATTAATAAGCCCGCTCTTTTCGATATCGATGCATCAACCCGGATTTGGAAAGATAGGCAACTGGTCGATTTAGACCAGGTCAAATCCGGGCTACTGGCTCAGGTCAATCTTACTTGGGGGCCGTTTGAAAGTTTGGCAACCACTGACGTTTGGTTAGACAAAGAAAGTTTTGATGCTTTCAGCGAAATACAGCGGCAGCGTCATTTGAGACTTATTAGATCTCGCTTCTTGCCCGGTTGGGTAGATTCTGTGCAGAACAACGATACGGGTGGTGGTGAGTTAAGTGTTACCTTGTTTTCAGGAATGGATCCTTTGCTTTACAAAGAAATGAAAAAAACAACTCATCACAAAATTTGTGATGCTGAAATGACATTGCGTACTTGGGCTTTCCACGCTGAATATGCCGTTCCGAGTGAACGTCTCGAATGGATTGATTTAGAAAATCCACCACGTGGTAGCAGTGGCATTAAAATTAGACTTAAAGTGCCCCAAATGCTTGATGGTTTTCGTCCGGGAAGAGTTGTCCGGCTCAAAGGGCCTTGGACATATGTGTTGCTCCCGTTTGACGAATGGTTGGTTACTCCCGAAGACTTTGAGCGTGCTTCCAAACTTAGACTGCCATGAATTTTTTTTGTTTTAGTTTATTGGGACCCAAGAGACTAATCATTGGGTTTTTTACTGTCTTAACAATGATTCTTCATTCCACCATGGCCGTGAAATGTGAAGAAGAACTGGATGCTGCAACTCAGGGTTTCATACAATCCCATTGTTCAAGGTGTCATGGGGAGTCTAAACAGAAGGGTGGATTTAGGATCGATAACTTGGAACCCGATTTCCACGATCCAGTCGCAGCTGAAAAGTGGAGCGAAGTTGCTTTTCGCATCAAATCGGCAGAGATGCCTCCGCCAGAAGAACCCCAACCCTCTGCCGCAGAGATTGGGCGTGTGGTAGAATTCCTCACTCAAAAAGTGCGTGAAGGTTCTGCTATTCGAATGGCTAAGCGCGGACTCTACCAACAATATCGTCTCAGTCGTGAAGAATATGCACATACAATATACGACCTTTTAGGTGTCGTCTTCGATGTAGATGCGCCAGGAGCTTTTAATGAGGAACCTCGTTGGCAAGGATTTGACCGTGTCGGTGCTTTGCTATCTCTTTCCCCCTCCCACATCCAGCGTTATCTCGAGGCTGCCGACACTGTTGTAGAGCTCGCTTTTCCGGATCAAAAAATAACTTCCCGCACTGAAAAAAAATCAGTAGGACCGGGAAAACGCCAACTGCTGCAACTCGGGGAAGGTTGGAAATTTGAAATAAAACATCCAGGTCGTTACTTGCTGAGAGTGCGTGCCAGTGGCTTGGCCGCTTTTACTGGGCGTATTCCAAGATTATCCGTATGGCATAATTATCATAAAAGATCCTATGCAGGTGCCGACCTCGTTGCTGAGGAAAATGCTCCTGCGACGTTGGAATTTGATGGCTTGTATCCCTCTGGTATTTATACCATTCGGAATCATGCGCGAACCATGAAACACGCAAATGGCGGGCTCTCTCTCTTTCGTAATGAAGTGATTGATGCCGACAAATTAATTAAATCTCTGATTGGAGGCCACCGTTCTCCATGGACGAAGGTTGTCGATGAAAATGGGCAACCAACTATGCCGTTGCTGCTGGTGGATTGGGTAGAAATTGAGGGGCCCATTCAAGACGGTAATCAAGAAGCAAATCTTAATAAAATTTTCCCTGAAAAAACGAGTAGCTCGGCAGAGAGACTTAGCTGCTTAAAACAATTTGCGGAGAGGGCATGGCGGCGTCCCGTGGCCACGTCTGAGATCGATCAGTATGTCGAGTTGATTGAGAGTGAAATGGAGGCTGGTGCTCCCTATAAGTCCGCTTATCGCACCGCGCTTGCGAGCATGTTGATTTCCAGAAGCTTTTTTTGCCTTGAAGAAGGCTCGCCCGATCAAGATAGAGAGAAGGTGAACGACACTGAATTGGCTAATCGTCTTTCATATTTACTCTGGAGTTCAATGCCCGACAAACAATTGTTCAGTGCTGCCAAAAGCGGGAAACTTCATATGCCAGAAAATCTGGCTGGTGAATTTGAGAGAATGGTTTCGGACTCAAAAATAGAACGTTTTTTGGATTCTTTTCCAAAACAATGGCTACAACTGCATCGAGTTGGAATGTTCCAGCCTGATCCAAATTTGTATCCGGCATACGGGCCATGGCTCGAGGAAAGTATGATAGAAGAGACGACTCGATATTTTTCTGAAATGTTTCGTCGAAACTTGCCCATCCGTGAATTCATAGAATCGGATTGGACGATGTTAAATCAGAGGCTTGCGGTGCATTATGATTTACCTCAGCCCATGCAAACGGGATTTGCGCTGCATCATTTTAAGGACCCCTCGAAAAGGGGGGGGATTCTTACCCACGGTTCCATTTTATCTTTAACATCAGATGGAACCCGTCACCGCCCAGTGCATCGTGGAGCATGGGTTTTAGAAGCGCTTTTTGCGCGAACCCCTCCTCCGCCACCTCCCAATGTGGACCCCTTGGAGCCCGTCATGGGCAATAAGCCCAAAAAAACAATCCGTGCAAAATTAGAAGCACATGCCATTGATCCTAATTGTATTTCTTGCCATAAAAAAATTGATCCACTTGGGCTGGCATTTGAGAATTACGATGCCGTCGGGCGCTGGCGTGAGACTGAGCGAGTCGCTGACGGAGCAGGGGAGGATCCAGCTGTAGATGCCACGGGTAAATTGGCAAATGGAAAAGTCTTTGACGGAGCATTTCAATTCAAAGAGGTGATAGCTGATGAGGAAGAAAAATTTGCAGAGGGATTTTTAGAGCATCTGGCGACATACGCTTTGCGACGAGTTATCACAATAGACGACAAGGAAGCGCTCAAAAGCATCGTCCATTCAGAGCTCAATGGAGGATTGCGCCTGAAAAATCTTGTGCGAGCTTTCATTTTATCGGACCTGTTCCAAAAACGATAACTACGAATTGTTTTTATTAATCAGAACGATTTCATATTGTTTCTTTCTCCTGGACGCTTTTGAGATACCACTGAAAATATCCATTTCGTCTCACTTTAAAAGTGAATCGGCAAAATTCAGAAACCACTCCCAATCTTTGTCCTTAAGGTCATGTTCTTTGGTGCGAATGTGATATCCAGTTTGGCCCACGATTCGTGGCTTATTTAAAGCTGGCATAATTGATTGTGTGATCGAGTTTTTGCCAAGCAATTTGAAGACAGGCGCTGATTCGACAATAGAGGTATATTCTCCTTTTGGGTCAGCCCAGAGGTCTTCATCCGCACTTGTCACGTACACCCCTCGAGGTGCTATGAGCCCGATCAATTGGTGCTGGTCCACTGGTAATTGATATTCTTTACCTCCATAAGCTGCAAAGTTAGCGCAAAACCAGTATGGAAAACTGGTGGTGATTCTGGATACAGTTTCCCCATAGACTCGACGAGAAAGTGCGGCTCCCCCGCATCCAGAGTTATTGCTATATGCAATGGCAAATCTTTCGTCTTCAGCAGCGGCCCAAAGAGATGCTTTACCTCCGCGAGAATGCCCAACAACAGCAATCCTTTTTTCATCGATGGCATGTGTGGTTTCGAAATAATCCAATAAACGGCTAGCTGCCCAACCCCAAGCGGAAAGAGCTCGCCAGGCGCTGTCTGTAGGTAGATCACCCTCCGCAAAGAAGGCACGGATGCCATCTGCGTAGCCATTCTTTTTATCGGGATCGACATGAGAAGTGTGAAACGAAGCGGTTGCGTAACCTCGTTCAAGGATTTGCCGGACGGACCAGAACGGGTCATGCCGGGTCGCGGCATCTTTTAGCGGAGTAAAATATCGATTGTTTATATGAATAATGGCCGGGACCGGAGCCTGAGTTTTTTTAGGTAAAAATAAGATAAATGGCCATTCATACGACCTTTGACCGATGATTACTTTTGCTATCATACTTTTTCCAATCGCAATACCATCAACGGCATTCTTCTCCTCAGCTATTTGCTGAAATGACAGTTTGTATTTGGTGCTAGGCCTGAAGCCGTATACCTGGTCGCGAAATAAATTCAGGATTTCCTCTCGTCGAAATTCATTCCACTGTTTAGCTGATTTGACAACCGATCCATCAGCAGCATTTAGTGAGTCGGGGAGTGAGTAAGCGGGAACTTCGGATTCAATGTAGTTAAACTTATTTCGTTTGGAAAACTTTTCTATCACATCCTGACGTGCTGTCCACGGCACGTCATCCTGAGCATGAACGTACTCAAGTTTTGTCACAAATGTCATTATCAGCAAGTAGGCCAATACAATTCGGTACAGGTGGCTATCGATAGTTATTGCCATATTTATATATATTGTTTTAGACAGAAGGATTCGGGATCTATTCTAAATATAGATTTATGGAATCTTCAAGAATTCCGGTTCTAAGCATCGCGTTCCATCAAATATAAGGAATATTTATTAAAGGAAAACATAAGTCGAATAATCAGCTGTTTTCTTGCCTGTGAATTATTAAGTGATCAAATTTTTCTAAAAATTTTGTTGAGGAATATTTTTGGCTTTTGGTCTTTGCATTTTTTTGTTTGGTATATAAATTTCGAAGTCTTCAATCTAATTATATAACGATGCCCGATTCGCTTCATTGGTTTGATGGCCTTGTCGTGATCATTTATTTACTAGGTGTCACGATCCTAGGTATTTGGTCTGGACGCCGTATCAAGCGCTCCCAAGATTTCTTTATGCCCAGGCGCTTCGGTAAATGGATGATGATGATGCATGCGTTTGGGACTGGTACGGCATCAGATCAGGCCGTGACCGTTGCATCTGCGACTGCCCGCAATGGTGTATCTGGAATTTGGTTTCAGTGGTTCTGGTTATTGATGACCCCTTTTTATTGGCTCATTGCTCCTATCATGCGTCGATTCAGGGCCACAACAACTGCTGATGTGTACGAGTTACGCTATGGTCGAAGCTTTGCCATGCTCTTTGCTGTCGTCGGCATTGCAAGCATGGTGACTAAATTGGGACTTATGATGAAGGGTGCGGGTGCCCTTATCGAATCAGGCACTGGTGGTTTGGTCGACGCCAACATTGCTATCGTTCTTACCACCATTTTGTTCGTCGCTTACGGGATGGCTGGTGGCTTGGCTGCTGCCATCATAACCGATTTTGTGCAGGGTGTAATGACCTTGCTCTTTTCATTTATTTTACTTCCATTCATTCTAAATGCTGTAGGCGGACTTGAAGGAGTCCGCACTATACTCGAACCGAACCATGCTGAAAAATTGTCCCTAGTTGCTCCCGGAAAAATTGGGATTTTTTGGATCGTCATGATGTCTATTCAGGTCATTGTTGGCATCGTTGCCTTTCCGAGCGCAATGGGAAATTGTGCAGCCGGTAAAACGGAGAATGAGGGCCGTGTTGGTTACATGTGCGGTACCTTCATTAAGCGGGTCTGCACAGTAGCTTGGTGTCTCACTGGTATTGCCGCACTTGCTTATTACCAAAAGCAGGGAATCGGGTTGGATGAGATCAGCGCGGATAACGTCTATGGCGATGTTGCCTATAGATTTCTCCCAATAGGCGTGCTTGGAGTTTTTATAGCATCACTTCTTGCCGCGATTATGAGCTCTTGTGATTCGTTTATGATTGCGGCATCTGCCTTGTTTACCGAAAATATTTACCGAACAAAAAGACCAGGTTGCAGCCAAAAACATTACCTTTGGGTTGGGCGATTTGCTGCCTTGGTCATTGTAGTTTTGGGGATGCTTTTTGCCTTTTGGCTTCCAAATGTGATCGCTGGACTGATGATCTGGTTGAAAATTGCACCTATGATGGGAGTTGCTTTTTGGCTCGGCTTACTATGGCGAGGCTGCACGACGATTGGAGCATGGGCGAGTACGGTTTTTGGCTTTGCAGCCTGGTGGTTGCTCGAGCAAAGTTTTTTTATCGAATGGGTAAAAGGGCTTTCGCTGGCGGAGCCTCTGAGATTGCTTTATACCGAAAATGGAGAAGTGGGGATTTATGAACCATGGGGAATAGTTTTCTATTTAAGTGCTGCTACTGCAGCAGGGGTTTTGGTGAGTCTATTCACCCGACCAATGCCCAAGGAACGACTTGATCGATTCTATCAATTGACACGAACTCCTATTCAGGACGGGGAAATTTTGGAGTCCCCATGTAAATTGCCTCAAGGGGTCAAGCCTGCTGCCCGTGGAATGCTTTTCACGAAGTTTGGATTTGAGATACCAAAGCCATCAAAAACGTCTGTGATCGGATTTTTCGTTGGCAGTTTTGGGGTTGTTTCCTTGATTCTTTTCTTCGTTTGGATAGCACCTTAAATTAACCTTAAAAAAATGAGTAATTGGAAAAAACAACCTTGGTCCGGAGTCTATCCGGCGACACTGTGCCCTTTTCATGACGATGAATCCATAGATGAAGCGGGGCTCTCTGAATACATTTCTGAAGTGGCCTCTGTGGACGGGATCAATGGTGTTGTATGTAATGGTCACACCGGAGAAATAATGTCTCTCAAACCGAAGGAAAGAGATCAGGTCACTTCTATTGCTAGGTCTGCGGTAGATGCCGTAAGCACAAAATCTGGTCGTGCGATAAAGACAATTACTGGAGTCTCCGCAGAAGGGTCGCACGAGGCTATTGACATGGCTAAATCTGCCCGCGATGCAGGTGCTGATGCTATACTTCTTATGCCTCCGCATCATTGGCTTCGTTTTGGTCGAAGCTCAGAAACTGCAATTGGCTTTATACGCGATGTCGCAGAAGGAGCCGGTGTCCCAATAATCATCCACCAGTATCCTGCATGGACAAAAGCTGGATATACCCTCGAAGAAATGTTGGAAATGGTCAAGATTCCCGAGGTCGTCATGATCAAGATGGGGACAAGGGATATGTCTCGTTGGTTGTTTGATTATGAGCAGTTAAAACTTGCTGCACCAAATGTGTCTATTGTCACCTGTCATGACGAGTTTCTTTTACCAACTCTGTTAGAAGGAGCCGACGGTGCATTGATAGGGTTTGCCGGTTTTGTTCCAGAGCTCATGGTAAAAACAGTTCACTCGGCATTAGACGGCGATCTTGCTGGTGCCCGCAAAGCCCGTGAGGTTGTCGCCCCTCTTGCACGGCTTATTTACAATTTTGGAGAACCTGGGTGTGGAGCGCACCAGCGGATGAAAGTTGCGCGCTGGTTGATGGGTAGGTTTCCTAGTCCCCATTTCCGTCGCCCGATTCGCCCACTTTCCCCAGAAAGTATTCAAAGCATTAGAGATCAGCTGAAAGCTATCGATTATCCAGTTGTCAGATAATGCTCCGGGAATGTCTGAAGTTCTGACTGATATTTTTAATCATTGCTTACCGCCTCGATACATAAAGGCGTGTCTCTCTCACATGGCCGCACCCATGGTCATGTTTGATCGTGCTATTGTCATGCCTGGCATGTCTGATTTCGACGAACGCTGTAAAATTATCGACGGATATAATAACTATCGCCAATTACTCAGCTTGGCCTCACCCGCACCAGAAAGTATAGCGGACCCGAACTATTCCCCAGAGCTTGTCCGCATTGGGAATGATTGTTTGAAAGAATGGTGCATGAGAGATCCTGCTCGCTTTCCCGGTTTCATTGCCTCCCTACCTATGAATAACCCGGAAGCCGGAATGAGGGAGGCTCAGCGGGTCATCACCGAATTAGGTGCGGTCGGCGTTCAAGTTTATACTCATATAAACGGTTTGGCTTTAGATCAACCTGAACCTATGGCGGTTCTTGAATTCTTGGCTGAAATGAAATGCCCAGTTTGGTTGCACCCTTTGCGTTCGAGTCGCCACGCTGATTATACCAATGAAACTATTTCAAAGTACGATCTTTGGTGGGCACTTGGCTGGCCTCATGAAACGAGTGTCTGCGCTGGGCGATTGGTGTTCTCCGGTTTGTTTGATCGTTTTCCGGATTTAAAAATAATCACCCACCATGGTGGAGGAACTATTCCTATTCTTGATGGGCGACTCGAATATGGATTAAAGGCGCTTGGAACTCGATATGCCCCAGGAGACATGGATGCTGCGGCCACTCCATTAAAAGAGTCTGTAATTTCGGCATTTCATTTCAGCCAAGAATTCAAGAACCGCCATAGGTTCAGGTTGATCTAAAGCCAAACC
>MDTB01209040.1_pt1 | contig 12589 bp, 9 predicted proteins | sample 811161 | NCBI WGS metagenome assembly MDTB01 (sample SAMN05326650, study PRJNA326480) | marine metagenome | isolation source: seawater | place: Mediterranean Sea | collected 2009 | reverse complement strand
GGTAAGAGTCGTTCTGGATCAATGGGTGTAGTAGGAGGTAATGATGAAAGAGAGCAAACATTAAATCAATTGCTTACCGAAATGGATGGTTTCGCTTCTGCTGATAAACCTGTAATAGTTTTAGCTGCGACTAATCAGCCTGAAGTTCTTGATGCAGCATTATTAAGACCAGGTAGATTTGATAGGCAAGTTTTAGTAGATAGACCTGACTTGTCAGGTAGAAAAACAATTCTCGAAATTTATACAAAAAAAGTAAAATTAGCAGATTCAATTGATTTGGATTCAATCGCTCAAGCTACAAGTGGATTCGCTGGGGCAGACTTGGCAAATATGGTTAATGAGGCAGCTTTGTTAGCTGCGAGAGCAAAAAGAAAAAGTGTTGAACAACAAGATTTGAGTGAAGCAATCGAAAGAGTTGTTGCTGGTCTAGAGAAAAAAAGTAGAGTTCTCCAAGATGATGAGAAGAAGGTTGTTGCTTACCATGAAGTAGGACATGCAATTGTTGGACATCTAATGCCAGGGGGATCAAAAGTCGCTAAAATCTCAATTGTACCAAGAGGTATGAGTGCATTGGGCTATACACTTCAACTTCCTACTGAAGAAAGATTTCTTAATTCAAAAGACGAGTTAAAAGGTCAAATAGCAACCCTCTTAGGAGGTCGTTCTGCAGAAGAGGTCGTCTTTGGAAAAATAACCACGGGCGCTTCTAATGATCTTCAAAGAGCAACTGATATCGCTGAACAAATGGTAGGTACTTTTGGAATGAGTGATATCCTTGGTCCTCTTGCTTATGACAAACAAGGAGGTGGACAATTCTTAGGGAATGGTAATAATCCAAGAAGATCTGTTAGTGATGCAACAGCTCAGGCAATAGATAAAGAAGTCAGAGACCTTGTAGATGATGCTCATGAGACAGCATTGAATATCCTAAGAAATAATCTACCTTTACTTGAATCAATCTCCCAAAAAATACTCCAAGAAGAAGTGATTGAAGGGGAAGATCTTAAAAATCTTCTTGCGGAAACTAAATTGCCTGCTTAGTAGAATCTAGAAATATTAGATATATTTATGATAAAACCTCTTAAGCTTGCTAATAATAATTTTTTATCAAGCTTGGATATGTCGGCTGAAGAAATTTTACATATTTTAGAGGTTGCAAAAAATTTTAAAAATAAAAAATTAAGTATTACTCTTAATAATAAAGTTTTAGGATTAATATTTGATAAGTCCTCAACTCGTACAAGAGTTAGTTTTCAAGTCGCGATGTCAAGACTTGGCGGAACTACTATTGATCTAAATCCAACAACATCACAAATAGGAAGAGGAGAGCCAATTAAAGATACTGCAAGAGTCTTGAGTAGATATTGCGATGTGATTGCAATTAGAACTTTTGATCATTCAGATTTGGAAGAATATTCAACTTGGTCTACGAAGCCAGTTATTAATGCTCTTACAGATTTAGAACATCCATGTCAGGCCTTAGCTGATTTTTTAACGATTCATGAGCAATTTCTTGGTTTTAAAGATGTAGTCTTGACATTTATAGGTGATGGCAATAATGTCGCAAATTCTATTATTTTATGTGGGGCATTATTAGGGGTGGAAATTAGAATTGCATGTCCTAAAGGTTATGAACCTAACTCTTGGGTGATCAATAAAGCATATGAAATATATAAAAATAAGAATTTATTAAAAATTACAAATGACCCCAATACTGCTGTTTTAGGAGCAAATGTTCTTTATACAGATGTTTGGGCATCCATGGGAGAAGAAAATCAAAAGGAAGAAAAAGATAGAGATTTTGATGGATTCACTATTGATAAAAAATTATTAAATAAAGCTAATAAAGATGCTATCGTTTTACATTGTCTTCCAGCTTATAGAGATAAGGAAATTACAGATGAAGTAATTGAAAGTGAAGGAAGTAGAATTTTTGAACAAGCAGAAAATAGACTTTATGTTCAACAGGCACTTTTAGCTTGCTTTCTCTCATAAAAAAACTTGCCAAGACACTGATAAAGAGGTACAAATGTATTAGTGAGCGTTTATTTTGTGTTTAATTATTCCGAGGGAAATCTTACTGATGCTCAAAATGAGCTTTATCAATGGATAAAAAACTATATAAAAAATTTCCAACATAGTCCTTCAATCAGGCAAATGATGAATGCAATGGGATTAAAGTCCCCAGCTCCAATCCAAAGTCGACTTAAGCATTTACAGGAAAAAGGCTTTATCTCTTGGCAAGAAGGTAAAGCTAGAACTTTACAATTAGTGGAGGAGGTATTAGATGGTATACCAATTAAAGGATCAGTAGCTGCAGGGGGATTGATTGAAACTTTTTCTGATGTACAAGAAAATCTGGATATTTCAGATTTGTTTAAGAAAAAAGATGTTTTTGCTCTTACAGTAAACGGGGATTCAATGATTGATGCATGTATTGCTGATGGAGATATGGTTTTAATGGAACCTATAAAAGATTCTTTCTCTCTTAAAAATGGAATGATTGTAAGTGCAATGGTGCCAGGGTCTGGATCAACATTGAAATATTTTTTCAAAAGAGGAGGAAAAATATTTTTAGAGGCGGCTAATTCTGCTTATAAACCTATTGAATTAAATTTAGATGAAGTTGTCTTTCAAGGAAAACTTTTAGCAGTATGGAGAAAAATTTAAATAAAGGAAATCTATTTTAGTTTATAATTGCATTTATTATGCAATTTTATATTTAAGGCGTTTATATGATCATCTTAAAAAATACCACTAAGATTTTTATTTTCGCTAACATCTTTTTGTTTCTAAATCTTCCACTAACATACGCTAAATGTATTAATAAAAAATGTACGACAGAAGAAAAATATAAAGGAAAAAAGATAAATCTTAGTAAATTAATCAAAAAGAAAACTATCGTAGATTCAAAATTATTTGACCACCAGATTAGAAATTTAAATAATGATTCTTTGAAAAAATTGCTGATTGAAAATAATATAAGACTTGACCATTTTGTTTATGTACTTACAGCAAATAACTTAGATTTTAATAGAGAAGAAGAATTTTCTATTGATATTGAATCAGATAAGCAATACATAGAGAATGATATACATTATGCAGAGGGTAATGTAATTTTTTACTTAAAAAATGGAACTCTTAAAACTGATAAATTTTCCTATGAAAAAACTTCAGGACAAGTAAAACTTATAGGTAATATAAAATTTGAGAAAGGAGAACAATATTTCAAAGCGAAATTTTTAAATTATAATGTTAACTTGCAAGAAGGAGAAATATTAGATGTAGCAGGGGTACTTAGTTTTAAAAATCTTGATAAAGATTTAGATCTTTATCCTATTGAAGCGAACTCTTCTATCGAAAAGGAAATAGATTTATTTGATCGTCCTGAAGAACTTGAGCTTTTAAATACCAAGAATGTGAGACTTAATAACATTTTAGGAATCAATCCGAACTTGGGAAAAATATCTAATTGGAAGTTTAAATCTGAGAAACTTTCAGTAAAGAAAAATATATGGCAATCCGAAAAGATAGAATTTTCAAATGATCCATTTAAAAATACGCAAATTTCAGTAGAAAGTAAAAATTTTAATGCAGAAATAATTGATGATAAGTATAAATTTACTAGTAAATCAACTTTTCTGATATTTGAAAATAGAATAAGAATTCCAATTGGGAAGAGAACTATTTCAGATCAAGGAAGTATTCCTCTAAAGTGGGGTTTAGGATATGATCAAGATAAAAAAGATGGTATATACATTTACAGAAGCTCTGAATCTTATAAATTGTTTAAAAACTTGAAATTTAGACTTTCTCCCTATTTTCTTGTTCAAAGAGCAATAAGAGGAAAAACAAGATCCTTTAGAGCGGAAGGATCATCTTTTTTAGATGATAAATCATTACAAGAAATAAATTATTCTGATTACTTAAGTTTGGAAGCTGATATTAAAGGTGAAATTTTTAATTGGGAACCAAATATCAAAATGAGCTTGGATACATTAAACCTAAAAAGACTAGATAATTCTTTTTCATTAGATGCAAATATTTCAAGGAATTTATATTTTAATTCAAATGAAACCGAAAATTTTTCAGTAAGAACCGGATTCTATGGTCAATATTTAAAAGACAGTATTTATACTGCTTATGGAACAAAATTATTAGCGGATTATTCTTCAGAAAAAAAAGACGTTTATGATCGCTATTCTTTAATTCTTGATATTGGTGATTTCCAAAGTAAATCTCTGAATAATAATAAGTTATTGGGTTTAGATAGATATGGAATAAACGCCAGCTGGAATCGTAAATATAAATTAGTTGATTTAAATGATAAAAGTTTAATTTATAATTCTACATTTAATAAAACCCCAAAGCTTATAGATAAGTCCCTTTATTTTGATACAAAGATTTCAACTTCAGTTTACCAATATAGTAATAATACTAGTCAAAGTATCTTTCTTGCAGGAATTGGTCCTTCTCTTAAATTAGGGAATCTTAAAAAAAATTTTTTAGATTATACTTATTTATCGGTAATGCCAGAATTTATTTTAAAAAAAGGAGAAAGTCCATTTGCCTTTGATGATTTTAATGCACACTCAAGAGTTAAATTTAATTTGCAACAGCAAATATATGGACCTATATTATTTGCTATAAAAACGGACCTTATAATTAGCAATAAATCTGAAGATTATAGTCAATTTAAAAATATTGAATATAGCGTTGATATTTCTAGAAGAGCATATAAAGTTTCTTTCTACTACAAAAACGATCAGTCTTTTGGAATGAAATTTAATATTTTCAATTTTGGATCAAGAAGTTTTGACAAAAGTTCAATTTAATAATTCCAAAAAGTTTACTTTTATTTGATTCGTAGTAATAAATTTATTTTAATTGATTTGCAAATGGGGTTTACTGATCTAGTAATTTTTCAAAGATTATTTTATGTCTAATAATCCACTTCTTTAGATCAAATAACTCAACAGCTCTTGTTCTTGATGCTTCTGACATAGAAATTCTGTTTTCTATTATTTCACTCATACCACTAGAAATAAAAGAGATTTCAGGTACTTGAGTATCCTCCCAATTTTCTTTGACATCTATTCCTAAACCAGAATTTTTACATACTAATTCTGGAACACCTCCGCTAGCTGAGTATAGTATCGGTAGTCCACAAGCCATTGCCTCTAGTACAGCTGTAGGACAATTATCTTGATATGACATCGTTATGTAGGCATCGGCTTTTTGATATATTTTTGGGGCATCATTTTGAGAGTATTTCCCTAAAAAATTTACATAATTTTCTAATTTTAGTTTTTTAATTTTGTGTTTAAAAAAGACTTTATCTTCAATGAATCCTGCGATTATTAATCGAATATTATTTTTTACCTTAATTAATTCTTTTAGAGCAAAAAGAACACTTGAAATTCGATAGTTACTTTTTTTTCTTATATTACCGGTAATTAGAAATGTAAAGTTCTGACTATAGGATTTAATTTTTGGGATGAAAAATGATGTATCAACAGAATTATATAAAATTTCTCCTTTTCCAATTCTTTTACCCAAAAAATTCTCAGAAGCTTTTTTACAAAAGTATGATTGCCATAAAACATAATCAGCAGATTGATATATTTGTGACATTTTAGAATTTTCTTTTTGCCAATCCCCTTCAAACCATTGAGGGTAAAATACACCATTTTGATTTAAAACAATTGGGATTCTTTTTTCCTTTATGAAATTTATTGATGAAGGATTTAGATATGTTGAATTTGATAATAAATAAACCATATTAAACTTCCAATTGTGTTCGGGAAAAAATTTATTTAATTTTTTAATCTTAACTAAAGGACCCCCTAAATCACCTTTTAGTGATCCGCCATAATATACTTTTGGAATTTTTAAAGAAAAATCATATGAAATGAAAAAATAATTATAAATTACTTTAATAGTTTCTTTAAAAGACCATAGCTTTTTTAGTTCTTTTTTAAATGAAAATAAAAAACTATATAAAAATTGCATTAAATTAAATCCTTATAAGCTTTGTCCCAATGTTGTTGAGCAACTTCTTTCCAGTCAAATTTTAGGATATGCTTTCTAATTATTTCTTGCGATTTTAGTTTGTTTTTATAGAAAGTATCCAAAACAACTTCGACTTTATTTGCGAGCATGCTTGCATCAATTTCACTAGATATTTCGCCAGGGATATTAGATTGGATTACATCCTCTGCCATCCCTACTCTAGTTGTGACTACTGGTATTCCACATGCCATACTTTCCATAAGTCCCATAGGACCGCCTTCTTCTCTAGAGGTAATTAAATAAAGGTCTAAAGCTTGATATAAAGGTACAATTTCCTCAATACTTGAAAGATATATATGATAGAAAGGAATATTATTTTTTTTGAGTTCTTCTTTAACATAACCCCGAGATGGACCTGTAAGTAAAGCAAAAACTGGGATACCTTTTTTAGATAATATTTTTAAAGTTTTTATAAATATATCTGGACCCTTAATTAATTTAGGCTTTAGTCCTTCTCCCCATCCTATGCCATCTTTCTGAAAGGAACCAATCAATACAGATTCACGAGGGATTTTTAAGCTATCTCTAATTTGATCTTTTTGGTCTTTATAAGCAGGGATGAATTTTTTTGTATCAACACCTAAGGGAATTTTTATTATTTTTTTAGGAGTAACTCCCCAATTTAATAATCTGTTTTCAACAATATTAGAAGCTGTTATTACCTTAGACAGTCTGGGAACACTTTTAAGAAAGTTCTCTATATGAAGTTTTACTTCATCCCCATCAGTAGGTTTTCCATGAAAAAATGTAGAGATAAAAAAATTATCTTTTGACATATGCTCTCCCCAACTCAACCACATATATTGAGAGCCAAAATGAACAATTTTTTTTATAGTTCTTGCAGGGTTTGTACTTATCTCAAATTTGTGAGGATTGATAACATCAATTTCCCGCTTAATATTTTCCCCAACAGTTTTAATTGCCCAATTAGCTTCTTCTGAAATATATTTTATAGGCAAACTCCTGTCGGTATACAACTTTGTCTTATTTAGTATTTTCCAAGGTAAACAATAAATACTATTTCTTAAATATCTAATATTATTTTGTGGATTCATGTTAAGAATTTTTTTTCTTTAAGAATTTAAATTCTTCATTAGTCATTATTTTTGCGATTTCAGGCATGAATGTTTTTGCATACCAATTAAGCTTAGTTTTCGCTTTGAGAGGAAACCCATACCCTGAATTTATTTCTGAAGGCCTTTTCAAGGATTCAGAAATAATTACATATTTTTCCCAGTCTAAATTTAGAGAGGAGAATGCCTCTATAACAAAATCATTAAGGCTATAAATTTTTCCTGTTGCAATTACGTAATCTTCGGGAAGGTTTTGCTGAAGCATTTGCCACATGGCTTGAACATATTCTGGGGCCCATCCCCAATCTCTTCTGATTTTTAAGTTGCCAAGTTTAAGAGTACTTTGTTTACCCAAAGCTATATTTGCTGCCGATTGACAAATCTTTCGTGTCACAAAACGAGATGGCCTCAAAATAGATTCATGATTAAACATTATTCCTGAACATGCAAATAATCCATAACTTTCTCTGTAATTAGCCACTTGCCAAAAAGCGGAAGCTTTAGCAACCCCATATGGACTTTTAGGTCTAAATGGAGTTTTTTCATCAGCGGGCTTTTCCCCAGTATCGCCATAACATTCTGAGGAACTTGCATTATAAAATTTAGAATTACTTCCCAGAAATCTTATAGCTTCAAGAATATTTATTGTAGCATTTGCAATACTTTCTAATGTTTCTAAAGGTTGTTCAAAGGAGAGGCCAACAGAACTCTGGCCAGCTAAATTATAAATTTCATCCGGCACTATTTTTTCTAATATTTTTAAGGTACTTCTAAAGTCGTTTAGTGCAACAGAGTGTAAGGTAATTTTATGCTTAATCCCTAGAATTTTTAATGATGAAAATGATGCAATTTCAGAATCTCTTGATGTACCGTGAACTTCATATCCTTTATCTAATAATAACTGCGCAAGATATGAACCGTCTTGGCCTGAAATTCCAAAAATTAAAGCTATTTTAGTCATTAAAGTTTAATTTTTCACCTCTTTTGATTATATATCACGATATTTTTAATTTCTTTACACTTAATTTCAATTAAATTATGCGAAATTTTTATTAATTAGCTTTTAAATTATTTAAATTCTTATTGGATTAAGTCCACGAGGAACTATTCCTTTTAAGTCTAAAATTATTCCTTTTTGATCAACTATATTTTTCCAATCAGATTTATTTATTTTGAGAAATTCTTTATGAGCTACTACACAAACAACAGCATTATATTTTATATTTTTAGAAATTTTATTTCTTATATTTACACCATAAACTTTTTTGGCTTCTACAGGATTAACCCATGGATCTATAATTTCTATATTCAAATTATATTCTTCTAGTATCTTTATAAAGTCAAATACTTTTGTATTTCTAATGTCAGGACAATTCTCTTTGAATGTAAATCCTAATACTAAAATTTTTGAATTTAATATTGGAATATTCTTTTTGGTCATTTCTAAAATAAGTTGTTCCGCTAACCATTTACTCATATCATCGTTTATTCTTCTTCCAGATAAAACTATCTCAGGTGAATAACCCATCGTTTGAGCTTTATGAGTTAAGTAATATGGATCTACACCAATGCAGTGACCTCCTACTAATCCTGGTTGGAATTTTATGAAATTCCACTTTGTTGAAGCAGCTTTGAGAACATCTAAAGTATCTACATCTAAAAGTTTAAAGATAATTGCTAGTTCATTCATAAGAGCTATATTTATATCCCTTTGAGTATTTTCTATTATCTTTGCTGCTTCAGCTGTTTTAATATCTTTTGTTAAGTGAGTTCCAGCTAGGATTATAGATCCATAAAGTAGATTTATCCATTTTGCTGCTTGTGGGTTAGACCCGCTTGTTATTTTAATAATATCTTTTAAACGGTGTTTCTTATCACCTGGATTAATTCTCTCCGGACTATACCCACAAGCAAATGAATTTTTCTTACCAATATCACAAAATAATTTAGACTCCTTTTCAATCAAAGGGATGCAAAATTCTTGAGTAATTCCTGGATACACCGTACTTTCATAAATAATAATAGGAATAGATTTATTCTCAGATTTTGATCTGATTTTTAATGCTTTTGCTACTATTAATGTGGCTTTTTTTAATGGGCCTAAATCTGGCTTTTTAAAATTATCAATTGGGGTTGGAACAGTTATGATAAAAACATCAGCTTTTGCAATTGTTTCTACTTTATCAGTTAAATCTATAAAATTTGCATTTAAAAGTTCTTTTGATTCTATTTCATTAGTAATATCAACCCCATTCTTAAGTTCATTGATTCTTTCTAGATTAATATCAAATCCAATAATTTTTCTTTTTAATATTTCCCCTGATATATAACATTTTTGCTTTTTAGAGAATTCTATTGCTAGAGGTAAACCTACATAACCCAATCCAATTATTGCAATAGTACATTCATTTATATTAGGGTAGTTTTCTTTATTTCTCATAAAAATCTATATACCATTTAGTGAATGCCTCAATACCATCTTTAATAGGAGTGTTAGGTTTGAAATTAATAAATTTTTCAAGACTACTACAGTCTGAATAAGTTGATGGAACATCACCAGGTTGCATTGGAAGAAATTCTTTTTTGGCTTTTATACCAAGAGTATTTTCAATAGCATTAATATATTCAGTTAAGGTATTAGGGTTTGAATTCCCTATGTTAAATATCCTATGAGGAGCCCAGCTTCTATCTGATTTAGGATTAGAAGTATTAAAAGTTTTATCTGGAATAGGGGGTTTTTTTATGATTCTCATGATACTTTCAACAATATCATCTATGTAAGTAAAGTCCCTAGTCATTTTGCCATTATTAAAAACTTTTATAGGTTCTTTATTTAAAATTGCTTTAGTAAAAATGAAAAGAGCCATATCAGGTCTTCCCCAAGGTCCATAAACAGTAAAGAATCTCAAACCTGTAGAAGGTATTGAATATAGATGACTATAAGAATGTGCTATTAGTTCGTTAGATCTCTTTGTAGCAGCATAAAGACTTACTGGATGATCGACTGGCTGGCTCTCAGAGAAAGGCATTTTTGTATTGCCACCATAAACAGAACTGCTACTTGCATATATAAGATGCTTAACAGGATAATTTCTACAAGATTCAAGAATATTTGAAAATCCCACTAAATTTGTCTGTATGTAGGCAGAGGGATTCTCCATTGCATATCTTACGCCAGCCTGAGCTGCAAGATTTATTACTACTTCAGGTTTTGTTTTTTCAAAAATATTATTTAATGCAGTTTGATTATTAATATCTTCTTTATAGAATTCAAACTTTACATTTTTTCTTAAGGTAATTTTTCTTAGTTGATTTAGTCGAGATTCTTTTAATGCTGTATCATAATATGAATTTATATTATCAATACCGATTACAGAAACATTTTCTTCTAATAATTTTTTAGACAAATGATATCCAATAAATCCAGCTGTACCAGTAACTATAATTTTCATATTTTTTATTAATTTTTCTAAAAAATAATTCTAATATCATGACCACTCAAAAAAGCAATTTTTAAAGCAAATCATAATCTGAATTTTATATTATTTATTATTAACGCGGCCATAGTTATCTTCAAACCTTTCAATATCATCTTCACCCAAATAAGACCCACTTTGGACTTCAATTAGTTTAAGAGGGATTTTACCTGGATTTGACAATCGATGCTTTGCCCCGATTGGGATATAAGAACTTTGATTTTCATGTAGAATTATTTCTTCTTCATTAATTTCAACATTAGCCGTACCACTTACTACTATCCAATGCTCTGAACGGTGATGATGCTTTTGTAAAGATAGCTTTTCGCCAGGTTTGACATTAATTATTTTCACCTGCCACCTTTCCTCATTAATAATAGATTCATAAAACCCCCATGGTCTATATATTCTTTTATGCTCTTGTCCCTCAAGAATTCCTTTTTCTTTCAATAAATTTACTATATTTTTAACTTCCTGAGATTGAGATTTATCAGCAACTAATATGGCATCACTTGTTTCAATAATAATTAAATTATTCACGCCTATTGAAGTTATTAATCTTTTTTCACTTCTCAAATAACAATTATTTGTATTCTTTGTAATTACTTTCCCTTCAATAAAATTATTGTTAATGTCTCTTTGAGATGTTTTCCAGACTGAGTCCCAGCTACCTATATCTGTCCAACTTGCTTTTAAAGGTAGAACTGTTCCATTTTTTGTTTTTTCCATTACGGCAATATCAATAGAAATATTTGGACATTTTTCAAATGCATTTTTCTTTAATCTTTGAAAATCTAAATCAAGGAGATTTTCTTCAATGGCTTCTTTGCAGCATTTATAAACTTGTGGAGAGTATTCCTCTATCTCTCTAAGAACTAAATTTGCTTTAAAAATAAACATTCCACTATTCCATGTATATCTTTTATCTTTAATAAATTGACTTGCAGTATCAAAATCAGGTTTCTCTATAAAACTCTCTATGTTTGAGCCTTTTAAATCTGCCCCCTCTAAAGGTAATTGTGATTTTATATATCCATATCCTGTATCTGGTGCATCAGGTACAATTCCAAAAGTAACAAGTCTATCTTCGTTCGCATATCGAATTCCAGAATTAATAACTTTAATGAATTGCCTTTGATCTCCAATTATATGGTCAGATGATAAAACTAATAAAGTAGGATCTTCCTCAATTTCAATAGCTTTTAATGCTGCCAGTGTTATTGCTGGAGCTGTATTACGCCCAAATGGCTCAAGAAGTATAGAATTTGGAGTTGTTTTAATTTCTCTCATTTGTTCTGCAACTAGGAAACGATGTTCCTCACTACATATAAGAATGGGGTCTTTTAATCCTTTTACGCTTTTAATTCTTTCTTGAGTATCTTGAAGCAATGATTTATTTGAATTGCTGTTTAAAGATAAAAATTGTTTTGGATAACTCTTTCTTGACAATGGCCAAAGTCTACTGCCTGTTCCACCGCATAAAATAACTGGAATAATACTATTTTTAGACATTATTTTATTATTATTACTTCCAATTTTTTCAATATTATACTCTTTCTTAAGTTGGCGCAAAAAAATTTAAATTTATAAGAATATTTTGGGAATTGTTTTAAAATCCCTTTGATAAAACTATCAAATAAAACTCTAGTTAAAAAAATATTTTACTTCTTTTTTTTTTATTTTTTCGAAGTTCATCCATTCTCGAACTGGCTTTTTAATTAGGAGTGTAATTGCTTTATTAGAGCCCCTGAAAGCATACTTCAGCTTGTAAATCTCTAGGTGTATTTTAAGTCGCAGAATTAAATAATCAAATGCTATAAAGTAATATAAGAATTAAATTAGTTAAGAGAGTAATCTTCAGATTGCTTTATATGACTTTTTTTCAAAATGGGGCCATAGCTCAGCTGGTAGAGCACCTGCATGGCATGCAGGGGGTCAGCGGTTCGAGTCCGCTTGGCTCCACTTATT
>MDTB01117606.1_pt1 | contig 12589 bp, 10 predicted proteins | sample 811161 | NCBI WGS metagenome assembly MDTB01 (sample SAMN05326650, study PRJNA326480) | marine metagenome | isolation source: seawater | place: Mediterranean Sea | collected 2009 | reverse complement strand
TTAATAATAATAACTCCTGTAAATATAGTATTCAGGGATTTATTCTTACAATTAGATAAAAATAATATTAAATATCATAAATTTATTCATACTTTTTATTTTGAAGGATTATATAATAATAAACATGGTACCGAAAAAAATATAAAACTTGACTTTGATGAATATAAACTTTTAAAACCTGATTATTTTTTATTAGAAAATCAAGATGAAATTATTAAAAAAATAGATTTTAAAAAATATGAATTTAATAATACAGTACATAATAATAGAATCACTCTCAGAAATGCTATATTGGCTCATTATTCTATGAAAAAAGTAACTGAAATGGTTGAAAATACCAAAATAAATTATGATTATATAATCTTTATTAGACCAGATTCTAAAATTATTGATAAGTTTAATGTCAGATGGTTCCTTCTATCTAGGAAAAAAAAAATTTTATCTCCTAAATTTGGTAAATCAAATGGATTAAATAATAGAATGTTTGTAGGTAATTATAATCAAGGAATTATATTTGGAAAATCTCTTGACTTTATTGAAGAATATACTCAAGAAAAAGTTTATATATCTGAACCTTTTATTATGTGGGTTGTTAAAAAAAAAATATTTCTTGATCAAAAAAAATTAATTAGATTTATCAATTTTAGATTTCAAAGAATTAGAGCTAATGGAGAAGTTGCTAAATTAGATAGAAAATTAATCAAATAATATTATATAATATTTTATCAATATTAAATCTTTTTTTAAATATTGTTAATGCATTTTCCCCGAAATTTAATAATTTATTTTGATCTTTTTCACTTATTAATTTTACACATTTTTCAATAAATTTGTCATATTCTACAAGAATTACAATATTTTTTAATTTTAAATTTAATAATATATCATTACCTTTTTCTGCTATAACAAATGCTTTACAGCAAATTAACTCCATTATTCTATGCATATTATTACTATTATATTTTGTCCTAAACATATCTATACAAATTTTTGATTTACAAATTAATTTTATTTTTTCATTTCTATCAAAGATATTTTCTACAGCTATAACTTTATATTTTAATTCTTTCAATCTATTTACTATTTTTTTTCTCCTTTCTGTCAAATTTCCAAAAAATAAAAAATCTATATCTTTTTCATTTATATATATTTCATTTTTTTTTTCATAAAAATTATAATATCCAAAAGGTAAGAAAATATTTTTAACATTTAAATTTAATAAATAAATATGATTACTATGTGAATAATCTAATATCTGTGATTTTAATTTAAAATTAAACATTTCATTTTTAATATATTCATTATCTTCTAATTCTAAAGGTTCTGTATTATAAATAATTAATTTTTTATTTAAAAAATTATTATAATTTTTCTTTAATTTTTTTAAAATTCCTATTTGAATAACAAATATAATATTACATTCAATTATCTTTTTCGTTAAATCCTTTGATTTCCAATGGCGTATATATACATTATAATTAGTTAATGATACTATTTTTTTCATCAATGCAATGCTAAAATCCCTGAATACTATATTTACAGGAGTTATTATTATTAAATTTTTTTTTGAATATTTGTTATAAATTATTTCAATATCTTCTTTATTAATAATTTCATTTAATTTTGAATCTATCATTATTGATATTGCATTAACATTATTAGAATTTATTAAATTTTTAAATTTTAAAAAACATTCATTTAATTTTTCAATTTCCCAATCTACAGTTCTGTTATTTAAAATTTCTTTTGATTTATTCCAGAAATGATTCTTTTCTTCATTGTATTTTAATCTCATACCATAAAAATAAAATTTTGAATTAGAATAATTATTAAATAAAAATTTTGTAATTGCATAAATACTATTATTTCTTGATATATCTACTGGATACGAATTTAATCTACTTAACAATTTATTAAATTTATCCTTCAAATAAAAATTATAAAAAATTATTGTATCCTTAAAATCTATATAATCCAATTTTTTTGATTCTATATTATTTTCTATTTCTTTAAATATTTCTTCATCTATTACATACATTATATCTGGCATAAATAACATCCATGTTCTGTTAACACTAACTTTAATTATTTCATTACGAATTTTATTAAAATTTAAATCAGATAAAGTTGAATCATTTCCTATTAATAAAAACTCTTCAGTATTATTATACTTTTCATCAATAATTTTTTTCATATGTAATTCTAATAATTTAATTCTACTTTTATACATTATTTAAAATTAGTTTATAAATAATATTTATAAACTAAATTATTTTTATTTAACTATTTGTTCTCTACCAACCCATATTTTATATATTGGTAAATTTAATTTATTATCATTTTTATCTTGGATATAATTTGAATATGAATAATGAAATGGTTCCTTACCATAAATTAAAATACTATCAAATAATGATAAATTATTTCTATTTAATGTTTTACTACAAATAAAACTTAATAATGCTATTATTCTTTCAAAAGCCATCCTATTAACTCTTGTCTTTATAACTTTAACTAATCCTTTTATTTTATAATTTAATTCTATTTTTTTTAAAAAATCTAATTCAATAATTGATGCTGCTCCAAAACATGTTAACCAATCTTTTTTTCTTTTCAAAAGTTTTTTTACCTTATTTATTTTTCTAAAATATAAACTATTTATTAATTTAATAATTTCACCAAAATTATCTTTTTTGTGTGTATGAACATGCCATAAGAACTTAACATCATTAAACTCTAAATTTAATTTTTTTTGGATAAACATTGAATCGTGTAATATTATAGCCTTCTTGAAAAATTCCTTTTCAAGTAAATAATAATATGGTAACAATTCACCTCTTCCTTTAAATTCAGAATCTATTATCTCCACATTTATTAAATTTACTTTCGATATCATATTATAATTAGAATTATCATCAATGATTACAATTTTATTATCATATAATTTTCTTATACAATTGTAACATTCTATCCAAATATTATCTTGTTCTTCATTATTAACATTTCTTAAAATTATAAAACCAAATTCTTCTTCTGACATTATTATAATAAAGAAAATAGTTTATAATAACTAATATTTATATAAAATATATTATATGAATAATATATTAGTTATTGGAAATGGTCCATCTACAAAAGAACTAGATTTTAAAAAAATTAAAATGAAAACTTTTTGTGTTAATAATTGTTGCAAAATTTTTAAAAAAATTAATTTTTATCCAAACTATTTTGGCTCATTTGACACTAGACATTGTAAACAAAATAAAGATTTATATATAGATCTAATTTTAAATTCTACAATTGAAAAATTTTTTATTCCTAAACAATACATTACTGATTACCCTCAAGAAGTATTAAATCACCCTAAATTAATTGACATAAAAGTTAAATACGTTAAAAGAGCTAAAGATCTAACTTACCCCGAATCTTTTTTAAAATATGTTGATGGAGGGAATTCTGGTATCAACGCAGTATTATCTAGCTATCTATTAGGATTTAAAAATATATATCTTATAGGTTGTGATGCATCTTACAATTTTGATAAAAAAGATATTCCTGAAAATCTAAGTATTCAAGAAAAAATAAAAATGGTCGATAGTAGTTATTTTTTAGATGGATATTATGATAAGGAATCTGATATACAATTCTTTCCTACATTAAGATTTCATAAACCGTTTTGGATTTCTCTTTATAAGAAAAAGCCAAAAAATTTAAATATTTTTAATTGTTCTGATATATCTAAATTAAAAAATATTTATCCATATTATCAATTAAATAAAATTTATGATTTAAAATAAAATATTTGTTAATTTTTTAATTACTTTTGATTCATCTAAAAAATGATGATTCGTGTTTTTACCTATAAATGATTTTTGCCTTCCATTTAAATGCTCCCAATAATGATACATATGTTTTCCATTAATATTTCCTAAATTCATAAATCCAGTTAAATCTAATTTACTTTCTGAATATAAATTACAAATCAGAACTGTATATAATCCTGTTGATAATGATTTATTAAAAAATTTACTAAAAAAATCTCCGTATTTAGAATTCAATTTTAAATGAATTTTATTTTTATCCAACTTTTTCCTAATTTTTTCTAATCTACTTTCTCCTATAAAAATAGTGATATCTGCATCATTTAAAAAATTTTCTAATTCACCATTAACTTTTCTTAAAGCATTATTTCTTATTACTCTTATTGTTGTTTTTGATCCTACAAAATTTTCGTAATTAATTATTGGTGCAAAATTTATTCTAATTATATTTTCATATGTATCAATTATACCTCCCAAATTTATTTCTTTCATCTTACCTGAACTTCCTACAATTATATTTTTGTTTTTTAATTTTAAATTATATGGAATATTATCTAAATCTACTAATAAATCATTTTTAAAATCATTTAATTCCATAAGCAAATAATCAATTTTTTTGTCCTTGTTTTTATCATTTACATAAAATTTATTTAAAATATCTAAATTTAATTTGTAATCATTTATATAATTTTCTAATGATTTTTTATTTTTTTCTAATTTAGATTTAATTTCATCATCATTCATAGAATTATAAATATTAATTTTTTCTTGCAAATTATTTTCATTATATTTTTCTAAAAAATTGTAATTATCAATATTATCATTAAGTAAAACATAAAAATTATTTGCTATCAAATATTCTAAAATATAAAAATTATTTGAATTATTTAAATCATAAATTACAATTCTTGTATTTTCTAAATATATATTTAAATTCTCTTGATCTAAATTTTCATTTATCACCTTTATATTATTTAAATTAATAATATCAATATCCAAATCCTTTAATTTACTTTTTTTATTTCTTATTTGAATAATACTGTTAATTGTATTTTCATAAAATTCTAAATTCTCATATAATAAAGTATTAATTTTAACATATTTAAAAATTTTCATATTTTTATATTTTTTTACATTTTCTTTTAATGTTTCAATAATAAAATCTGAATTTGTTATCATCTTGTCAAATGATCTATTATAAAAATTTTTGCTGAATAATTCTGTATTTAATATTACTATTTTACTATTTGTCCTTTCTTTAATTTTTAAAAATATTTTCTTCTTTCTATGAGGCCATATTAATGAAGAAAATAATACTATCAATTCCATTTTTTTTATTTTTTTATATGCATATTTATTTATACTAATATTTCTACAAGAAAAATTATTTTTTTGAAACATTAATTCTATATTACGTAATAATATATTGTCTTTTGCACTTAAAATATGAGGTCTTATAATCAATACTTTTTTCTCAAAATCTTCATCTAAAATTATATGTTTATAAAATTCATAATTTGAATAATTATTTATATCATTTATTATTATTCCTGTTTTTATTGTTGAATCAAATGATAAATTAACCTTAAATAAATTAGATTTCAAATTAAAAACCTTATTTTCTTTAGCTAATTCTTTAAAAAATAAATCATAAGGTTTCAAAAAAGTATTGTCTAACATATTCATTAGTCTTTTTGCACCTTCTAAACTTATCATATATGCAACTGCACCTGATGTTTTGTTATATTCTGTAATAAATTTTTTATTTTCTATATGGTAAGTTTCATTTTCTAAATTTCTTGATCGCGAATATAACAATAATATATCATAATCAATAGGTAATTCCAATAATGCTTGATTTAAATATGATTTCCAATTTTTTTTTTTTTCGATTATTATATCATTTTCAAGAACAATAGTATTCTCCAAAGATTCATCAACTATTTTTTTTAATATTAAGTAATGACCTATATAACATCCAATTTGACCCTTATATAAAATTCCAGATTTTGAAAAAGGATGATATAAAAATTTTTTATTTTTTTGTTCTAAAAAATTAAGCAAATCTATTTTTTTATCGTATCCATAAAAAAAATTATATTTTCCTAAATTTTCTAAATTTTTAATATACTCATTTCTATTTAAACTACTTTTTGTCGTTAAAACTATTACATTTCCTAATTCCATTTATATTCTAATATATTTTTAAAATTTCCATTTAAAACGGAATCTAAATATTTTGTCCGTATTTTATAATTATGATTCTTTATCACTTTCGAATAACCACTTTTTCTTATTTTTTCTAAAAATTCTTCATTATTCACATCCAATATAAATTTTATTTTTTCCTCTATATTTTCTGGATTACATGAAACATAATCTATCATATCTTCAAAACCTAAATCTGAAAAATATTTTTTTGTCCAAGGATTACATGCTAATAATAAACATCCTGCTCCCATTATCTCGAAATGTTTTGCTACCAAATATGGTCTTTCTTTAATTAAATCACATGTAAAACCACAATAAAATTTATTTAATAATTCTAAAAATTTTTTTCCATAAATATGATTATCACTTTTTTCACTCTTCTTAATTCTGTAACCTATATTTGGTTTAAAATAATATATATCTTTATATTTTTTTCTTAAATTCATTATTTTATGTCTGTTTGGATAAACCCTTTCATTCAATCTTCCAGTTATTATTATTTTTTTTAATGGATTCTCATTAAATTTTATATCTTCAAATCTAATTGAATGTGGTAACCAGTATAATTTATAATCCATTTTAGGATAGTAATAATTAAAATGATAAGCATAAGTTGAAAATATATTTGTTGTTTTTTTCAATGATTTAATTCTATTCTTTCTAACAACACCTCCAGGATGCACATCATCTATAAAAAATGATATTTTAATTTTATTAGATGTTTTGAATTTATGAATTCCTGAACTTCCTTTTACTATAAAAATATTATCTGGTAATTTTCCATATTCCTTTTCTAACATTTTATTTATTTCTTTGGAATATAATTTTTTTATTTCTATTTTTTTATATCCATATTCTTCAACTAATAAATCTAACATATCAAAAATATGTAAATTACTAGTTGAAATATTTACATCTTCTGTGTCAATTGCTATTAGATTTAACATTATTATTTATATTTATATTTATTTTTTAACCTTTAATCTATTATTTCTTTTGTCTAATAACTCAAAATAATGACCAATATCTATTGCTGTATATCCAATTTTTGATAAATCATAACTTAAAATTGTTGCTGTAATACCTATAGCTAAAATAATTTTATTTGTTTTATCATATTTTTTTATATTTTCTATTATATTATTATAATCTTCATACGCATTTTGTTTCTTTACTTCTATGAAAACTATTTTACGAAATTTACTCAAAAATTTTTCTTTTATTAATTTTATTACTATCTTGTTTCCTACAAATACAAAATTATTATTTAAAAAATAACTATCAAATAATTTAACAATTTCTTCTTGATTTTTTGAATTTGTTATTCTGGTTATCTCAGCAGAATAAAATTCTTTTTTCATTAAATTAGGATACTTACTTTTGATATTATTAATTGTCTTTTTTATAAATTTTTTCATATAAGGTGTATAACTTTCATAATTTTGTTCTATTTCTTTATCATTTGCTAAAAAACCACTTATTCCTATTATAATATCATCAGAATCTGTATTTATTATTTCTTCTAATTTTTTTTTTATTTCTTTTGAACATTTTTGTCTACCAGATGCATTATTGTAGTTTTTGTTAAATAAATGAAAAAATTCACCATCGCCAAATCTTGAAATTGATTTATTTTCATGTATAATTTTTTTTAAAGTAACAATATCATTAAATATATTCATATATATGAATTATAATTACTCTTTTAAAGAAAAATTTTTAAGGGTTTAAGATTTATTTTTTTATTTTAATTAATAAATGATTAAAAAAATATTAATTATTGGAGAATTAGATGATTATATCAAAACTCCAAAAAGACATTTCTCATTCATGAAAGGTTTTGGTATAGCAACTGGATTTAGTAAATTAGCTGAAGTATTTTATCTAACTTTAGGTCAAAATGAAATTATTGATAAAATTAATATGATTAATATCGATAAAATTACTAACAGTTTTTTAAATGAAATCGATTTTGTTTTATTTATTAGAGAATTTAATTTACTTCAAATTATGGAAAAATCGAAACCAATTAAAAAAATATTATTTTCTCAAGAAAAATCACAAATAATTGGTATTAAAAGTGACTCACTATATTGGATTTTTAATAAAATTTATTTAAAAGATTTTCAAGAAAAATATAAAATAAAATGGTACGATTTTCTTTTAGAAAATTTTCATATGATATGTGTTCAAACTGAAGAATATAAAAAACAAGACCTGCTAACCATTAAAAAGAAAATACCCAATAGATATTCTCAATTTGAAAAAAAAATATTTATCTCAAGAATGGGAGTTTTTCCTAATAATCCATTAGAAACAAATATAAAAAATCCATATGATGTAAATCATACATATTGTAGAGATAATTTTGAAAAGTTAAAAGAAAATTTAGCATTACATCCATTATGTTATACTAATATTAACAGAAAATTTACAAAAGATAAAGGGAGTAAATATAATAAAAAAAAATATATATTAATATACATGGGAAGAATAAGAACAAATCAAGGAAAAATTTCTTATATGATGAGAGATATTATGAATAAACTTGGTGATGATTTTGAATTACATATTTTTCCTGGTAGATTTAATATCCCTGATAGTAATGTTTCAATATTCTCTTCAAAATATCCTTGCAATTTACAAATTTTAAGAGATACTATATTTTATACGTGTTCAAATGTTATTATTCATTACCCATATGATCAGAAAAATAAAGCTAAATTTTTAACTTACGCAGATATTGGAATTGATTTCTCTTCCAAAAGACCTGATAATATTATTTGTCCTGCTGGTAATGCTAAACTGTTAGAATATTGTAATTATGGAATTAAAGTTGTAACTGAAAAAAATGTTAACAATTCTCATTTAGTTATTGATGGAAAAAATGGTATTGTTTTAGATAATATTGCATCCGTTGATGATTATGTTAATAGCATTAAAAAATTAGTAAATTTAAAATATGATAAAAATTTTACTATTGAACAAACAATTAAAACTAATTCCTGGGATAATATTGCTCAAGAAATGTTTGAATATGTTTCAAAATTAAAATAATAAATTTAAAATTTTTTATTTTAACTCGTTAATTTGTTTTAACTCTTTAATTTTATTTAAGTAATATGTATCGTTTCTCATTAATAATCCAGAATAGTTTATCATCTCATTTAAATTTGTATAAGAAATTTCAATTGAATTTCTTAAAATTAAATTTTTTCTATCTTTAGCTATCCTTATAGTAATAATATTATTTTCTAATTCAATTTTAATAATTCTTTCTAATACTTTAAAAGCTTTTACATTTTTTCCTGAAATAAATAGACCTAAATCAGAATTCATTTTTTTTGATATTGAAATATTTTCATATTTAATACCTTCTAAATTATCTAAGTCAAAATAATCTAGATATTCTAAGGATACATTTTCTTTTATTTCTAAATCTTCCAAGTCGATTATTACTTTTTCTTTTTTATATTCAATTGATATGTATTTTAAATAAACCTCATTATTTAATATATTTGTATAATTCTTTAATTTTCCAGAATTATTACTTTTATATTTATTAATAATACCATTTTTAATTTTTTCATCCAATTTTTTACACTTCACTAATACTCTAAAATTATTATTATTGTCTAAAAGTAAATGTGAAATATTTTCATTCCTAATTACATTCTTTTTATTACATATTGTAAAAATTTTAGGGTTTGAACCTCCCATTCCAATTTTGCTTAAAATATTACTACTCATTTTAGTATATTTATATTTATTAATATAATTTAAAAAAAATTAAACTAAGTATTTATCGTAATTTAATATTAAAATTTCATTCTCAAAATATCTATTCTTATCTATTTCGTACTTTTTTAAATTCTTAAAATTTAATATTCTATCTATCTGACCTCTTTTTGGGCCTCTATCTGGAATAAAATATTTTACAGTATCATTTAATTTCAAATTAAATTTATTTTTAGTTAAAGTATAATTTCTTTTTGAAAAACCACATTCTATAAAACCACGGATAATATCACTTATATCCATTTTATCATTATAATTTATAATAGTAGTTTTTTTATCTTTTACATCATTAATTTTTTTTATATCATTATTCAAATAAATATTCTTGAAATAATTTAAGTCTAAAAATTTGTCACTAACAATAAATTTAAAAAATAAATCTTTTATTTCTTCTATTGAATTAATTTTAAAATTATTAACAAATATTTCAATATATTTATTATTTGAAAAATTATATACATTATATCCTAAATATAATAATTTATAACAAATATTATCATTCAATTCACTATTTTTTAAATAAACCAATATATTCTTATTCTTTTTAGGTATCTTATGTCTACATTGACATTTATAATATGTATTTCTATGTCCAATCATTTTAACTTCTATATTTAATTCTTCTTTTAAATTCTTAATTTTATGTAATATCAAAAATTGTCCATCAAAAAATATTTTATTTTTAATAAAATAATCCAAAAAATAAGGTAACTCATTATATAAATTAGTTATTCTTGTCATTATCTCTGATTTTGCTCCAAAAAATTTATCATTTAATTCTAATTTGGTATTATGAGCATATCTATCTTTTATTAAATAAATTTTATTATTTTGTAAATTATCTAAATCTTCTAAATTAATATAATCTAAAAATATATAATCTAACCTTCCTCTCCAAACAAAATCATATTTAAAATTATTTTCATCTTCATATTCTTGTCTCAAAATATCACACTGATAAATTTTTGAATACATTCCAAATGCACTAAATGCATAATTTTCGTTTTTTTCTGAACCCCAATTATAATTATAAAAATCTATATTATTTACATTCATGTCATTTTTTTGTATTTCATTGTTAAACTCATAAATATTATATTTTTTTGGCTTTAAAATATTTAATAGTTCATCTCTATCAAATTCTGATCCTACCATTTTAAATTTATTCTTAATATTTTTATCAATCTCATCTATATATGTTAAATTTAAAAAAATATCTACCTCTCGATTATTTTTATTTAATGGATTAATAAAATATTTAAAAATAGAAGGTAATGTTGATCTTATATTTCTTATTCCACCACTAAAACAAAGAGCAATCTTCATAATATAATAAAATTATAATAAAATTTCGTTATTTTTACGAAAAAAAATATTAAGATTTATATATACATGAAAATATTATTTATTTACAATTATAAAATATTCAAAAATTGGGCTAGCAAAACTTATGAATATAAAATTAATGAATTAAAAAATAATAATAATTTTGATTGTTTCGATATTGATGAAATAGACAATAATTTTGACCATAGTCAATATGATAAAATTATATTTGGATGGAATACAATACCTATATCTAAATACTACACTACCAAACATGAATTTTATAAAAAAAAAATTCCTGACTTGGAAACTTATGACGAAATTGAAGAAAAAATATCAATATTTATGAACATTACAAATAAATATTTAATTATACAAGATTTTAATTGTCCACATGATTATAAACAAGGTCTGAATAGTTTAGTTGAATACTCTTCTAAAAAGAAAATTGATAATTTTATCACTCCTTATTATAAAAATAATGGTATAAATTTTTTAAAAAATAAAAGACAAAATGTTAATATTATAAACATTCCACATCATATTAATTCTAATTATTTTAAAAATTTTAATTTAAATAAAGAATATGACATATTTATATTTGGAAATACTAGTCCTAAATTTTATCCATTTAGAAATAGATTGTATAAATTATTAAACAAAAATAAAGATAAATTTAATTTAAAAATATGGGAAGGATTCCGAAATTACTTCAAATTTAATAAAAATATATCTAACGAAAATTTATCTAAAACTATTAATAAATCATGGATTACAATATGTACATCATCTAAATATAATCTTTTATTAGGAAAATATATTGAAACAGCTATGAGCAATTCAGTTATATGTGGTAATATACCAGATGATGGAATAGATATATTCAAAAATAATATAATAGAAATAAATAATAAAATGTCTGATGAACAAATTTTACAAATAATTTTAAATAATTTAAAAAACAAAGAGAAATTAAAAAAATTATCTGCTATTTGCTCAACTAAAATGAAAGAATTTCAATTAAAAAATTATTCAGATAAATTATTTAGAAAAATCAATAATAGCAAACTATAAATAAATAAATTAATAATTTCTAATTTATTTATTTTCTATTAACTTCTCAGTAATTTTTCTTAAATAATGCCCCGTTTTACTATACGGTTTTATAGCATGTATATCAGTATAATTATCTAATTCATTTAAAATTTTTGAAAAATTTTTTACAATATATTCTTTGTTTACTTGTCTGTTTTTTAATCTTTTAAAATTTAAATCTTTATCTTTTAATAAAATATGATTATTTTTATTTTTCCATAATTTTAGATATTCAAATAATTTCAATTGATCTGTATACCAACCTGGACAATTTTTTCTACCTGAGTAACCATTGTTATAATTATTTTTCAAAAATATTATTATATCATCTTTAGTTT
>MDTB01109478.1_pt1 | contig 12589 bp, 12 predicted proteins | sample 811161 | NCBI WGS metagenome assembly MDTB01 (sample SAMN05326650, study PRJNA326480) | marine metagenome | isolation source: seawater | place: Mediterranean Sea | collected 2009 | reverse complement strand
TATGTAGTGTTTCAGGAGAATTGTTAGTGTAAACTAGTTTTTGGGTCCCAGAATAATTTGCTGTTTCATGATCCAAAGCAACGGACATTTCATAATCAACTGATTGTTGCCAATATTGAGACTGAACCAAATAAGAACAGAAGAAAAAAGTCAAGGATAGATAAAAAAGCTTCATAAAAAGTTTTTTGATACTAAGTTTTTAGCTAAAGTAAGCATCCAAATGAAAATGTTCATCCATTCGAATCCCTTTTTCTGTTTCTTTTAAAGAGACAAGCTCGTGGAACGGGTCGTGCTCCATGAAAAGTAAAGTGTTTTTTTGAACGGCGTCTTTAAGAAAAGTAGTTTTTTCAGATAACGTTTTCAAAGGACGAGTGTCATAACCCATAATATAATTAGTAGGGAGGTGACCAACAGTAGGAATTAAATCAGCTGCATAAATAATTCTATTTCCTTTATAATTAATTATAGGCAACATCTGTTTTTCAGTATGTCCGTCAACAAGATAGACAGAAAAAGGGAAGGGTAAATCATTAAGAAGTGGACCATTTCCTACGATAAATTTTAACCGTCCACTTTGTTTAATGGGCATAATATTCTCAGACAAAAAAGAGGCTTTTTCTCTTGCGTTTGGATTTACCGCCCATTGCCAATGATCTTTATGAACCCAATAAATAGCATTTTTAAAAGAAGGCTCAAGCAAACCCTCAATAGACCTATTAATGGCCCCGCCACAATGATCAAAATGAAGATGTGTTAAAAAAACATCTGTAATTTCGTCTCTATGAAAGCCATTATCTGAAAGAGATTTATCGAGCGAGTGTGTACCCCACAAATTGTAATGACCAAAAAACTTTTCGCTTTGCTTATTTCCCATGCCTGTATCTATTAGAATTAAGCGTTCACCATCTTCAACCAAGAGACAGCGTGAAGCCATTTCTATCTGATTATTCTTGTCAGCAGGATTAGTTCGCTCCCAAAGGACTTTGGGCACCACACCAAACATAGCACCACCATCTAGTTTAAAATTTCCAGCCTCTATAGAATAAAGTCTCATTCAGTTTAATTTTACTCTAGCTAAAACGTCTGTAGAAGTAAGATAAAGATACTGTTCATCTTTATCAAAACTACAATTTGCTGTTTTTTTGCCTGGCATAATTGTCCCCAAATGCACACCTACAGAATCTAATAAAAGTACACCACCAGGACCAGTAGCGAAAATGATTCCTGAAGAATGCATCTTAAGACCATCAAAAAGGCCCTCACGAGTTTTGCTTAAATTGTTACCATCAAAGAAGATACGCCCATTTGAAAAACCATCCGCAAGGACATCAAAAGCCATAATAACATCATTAGCAGGGTCCGAATTTGCTACATATGCTGTTTTTTCATCAAGAGAAAGAACAATACCATTTGGACGAGACATGTTTTTTTCAACAAGCTTAACTTCTTCTTTAGCGCTCCATTTAAAAACACCATTGAAATTAAGCTCTTTTAGATCGTCTTCGTCCCCATTTCTTAAACCATAAGGAGGATCAGTAAAATAAATGGAGCCTTGTTTATCAAAAACAAGATCATTAGGACTATTTAGCCACTTTCCATTGAAGTGGTCAACCAAGACGTCATATTTAGGTTCTTCAAAAAACCAATTATTTAATCGGGAAATAGATCGATCTCCGTGTTGACATAAAATCAAATTTCCATCGGAATCCAACCCTAAACCATTTGATCCGTCAGATTTGTTATTGGGCGCGTGATTGGTCATCCCGCTTGGATAGAGAAAAAGACTTAATCCCTTTTTTTCAGTCCATAAGTATGCTTTATTATTGGGAACATCTGAAAAAAGGATTCCATTTAATTCAGGAACCCAAACAGGACCCTCTGCCCATCCGAACCCTTCAGCTAGAATTTCAATTTTAGCATTTTTAGAAATAAGAATTTCCATCCTTGGGTCTAAAATCTCTAAAACCTGAGTTCCATCTTGTGCCAAGAGGGTGTAAAAACAAAAACTAAAAAAAAGTAGGGTTAGATATTTCATTGTAAAAGAATCTTTAGATACACAATTTACAAAAACAAAGATAATTTTAAACTACTAATAGGCCGGAGACCTATTTTATTAAAAACGCAGAAAGCTCTTCGGCAAAACTGAGCATTAATTTGATCTCTTGGATACTAGACAAGCGATCCTTTCCTTTAATCAAAAGATCAGAACCGTTTGATTCTATGTGGAAAACAGGGTGGCTTTCAAAAAAATAAATCAATTCAGGACTAAATAAATTACGGATAGCAGAATTATCATTACCACTTAAATAAAACCGTTTTGAAAAGTCAGGGTGCTTTTTAAAATTTATATCGCTAAAACCAGCCCAATGATAGAGAGTTGTTCGAATGTCTTCTTTATCCAAAACGAAAACAGGAAGCTTTATCGGACTTTTAAAAAGTAAAAATGTAGCTTTTAAGTCTTCTTTTGTTATAAAAGCACCTTCGGAAAATGAAAGGTCAAAAACACTAAAACTACTTTTCTTATTAAGTAATTTATTTAAGCCGTAATTAATCACCTTAGATTCAAAAAATAAAAACTGGTTAAGCCCTTTTGGGTTGTTATCAATTTTAGAAACATATTCCCAATTTAATTGTTGACCAAGATCTTTTAAGTCATTCTGGCGGTTGGTTAACGAGTTCCGAAGTCCAATTAAGGCATTTAGCGGAATACTTTTTCGAACTGAAAAAGGATGATCTGTTTCTGAGGCGTGTATATCCAGACCTATTGTTTCAAAGATCCCTTGTTTTCTTTCAAAAGAGCGATGATAATCATTTAATCCTTCCATTACAGTATGATCGACAAAATCACAAAGTGAAAAGTCAACAATAGCGTGTTCATTTTCAGGAATTTGATCTAACTTCTTTTTTAGGCGATAGAAATTCAAAAAACTGCAAAAGTTCTTAACGCTTACATAATAATTTCCTGTTTGATCTTCCTGATACATTAATACGTTCGGTTTAAAAATATTTAAAGTGAAGATCAAAAGTTTTTTACTTAAAAATAGATGTGTTAAGAAAGTAAATACGATCCCAACTATAATCCCAGAAATCAGATTTGTAAGAAGAGTACTTACAAGTGTAATGGTAAAAATAAACGCTTGTTCGGGCCCAATTTTATAAATACGCAAGAAATTATCAGGTGAAGCTAGCTTATATCCTGTATAAACTAAAATAGCAGCCAAAGAAGTCAAAGGAATCATTTGAATTTGTTTTCCCAAAAGCAAAACAAATAATACAAGAAAGGCAGAGTGAAAAAAGTTTGCAGAACGGTTCGTTGCACCATTATTGGTATTCACAGAGCTTCTTGCAATGACCGTAACAACATTTAGCCCTCCAAGAAAACCACTTACAATACTTGCAAGGCCTAGTGCACGAAGATCTTTATTTACGTTAGACCGCCTTTTTTTAGGGTCTAATTTATCAACAGCCTTTATGCTCAAAAGAGACTCAATAACAGCAATAAGGGTTATGGAAAATACAACTCCAATAAATTTCAAATCAAAACTTTTATCAAACTCAGGCCTTGGAAAATCTGTCAATAAATTACTAGGAATACTAATCATTAAATCTTTACTAATCGGAGGGGCTTGATTTAACACTAAACTATAGTAATATCCAATTCCAACAGAAGCAACAACCACCCACATAGGTGCAGGAATCAAGTGGAACATGGGGTTACGAATACGGCTATATAAGAACAAGAAAATTAAACTTAAAAGCCCTAAAGCTCCAGCAAAAGGATGAACTTCTAGGAAAGTCAAAAAGGATTCTGGAATCGAAACGAGCTGTTCTATAGTGTCACCTTTTACTGAACGAATTCCAAGCATTAAGTGAAACTGTTTAGCTAAAATTCCAATTCCAATCGCTGCTAACATTCCCTGAAGTGCGGTAGCTGGAAAAAATTCGCTCATCGCACCCATCCTCAAAACACCAAAAATAAAAAGCAGTACTCCAGAAAAAATAATAGCAGCCAAAGTGTAAAGATATCCTTGATATAAGTCACCTCCCCCCAATATTGTGATTGCACCGAGCAAGACAATGACTAGACCATTACCAGGCCCAGCTATAGTAACATGAGAACCACCAAATATTGAAACAACTAGTCCGCCTGCTACAGCGGCTATAATCCCAGACAAAGGGGGGGCCTCTGAGGCAATGGCAAGACCAAGGCCTAATGGTAATGCAATTAGAGAAACGACAAAACCAGCAAAAACATTTTGAGGCAATTCTTTGACAAAAGAAAGCACAACATTTTTTTTACCCATTTGATTCAGATTGAATTATAAGTACGTCGGTTGGAAGTTCTGCAAGTATATGCTCCAAATCTTTTGGGAAAAAGCGATTCAAAAAAGTAGATTCTTCTTGAGCATTCATTATCAAAAGATCAGCTCGAACAATACGAGCATAATGACCAATTGAGTACCCTCTTCTTCCAAAAATACTTTGCGTTTCCCATTTGAGATTTCCTTTCTGCAGAAGAGGAATCTTTTTAACTATATCACTTACTCGTATTTTTTCTTCTCTGTTAATTTTTTCTTTTTTCAAAGTAGCTTTCCTTAAGCTTCTGTCGTCATCAACGGAGATGTCAACACGAGATTCATCAATTTCTTCAACAAGAGTGATTTTTTGAGCCTCTATTGTATTACCAAAATAAAAAGACGCTTCGACGGTATCTTTTGTTTGAGGGCTGTCAAAACCATTAACAACAATATGTTTACAGGGATTTCGTTCTACGGAGGGATTTAGCATCAATAAAACTGAGCAAGGAGCTTTTCGGGTCAGTTTACGCGCAATTGAACCAAGATAAAAAGCCACTACATTCTCACGCTTTAGAGCCCCTAATAGAAGAAGGTCAACATTAAAATTATCACATGCTTTAACTAATATTTTGACTGGCTCTCCTTGGATCCAGTGTATATTTAATTTTTCAGGCTTTAAAGGACACTCATCTAAAAGCTTTTTAAAAGAAATTTCTTTTTCTGTTGTTTTTTCACCAACATGAATAAAAATCAAACTAGAATTAAAAAAAGAAGCCAGGCGAGTAACCTCAAAAATATTTGCCCTTAATGAGGGTGAAAAGGCAAAACCAAAAAGTAAGGTTTTAAAGGGTTTAAATGCCATGGTATAAAGCCGATTATTCTTAAACTGAATATAAGATTTTTTTTGGTTTCAAGCTTTAGTTCAACTCATGAATCCAATTGAAAAGTAATTGCGGCCAGTACTCTAAAGAACCCTTTCCTCTTGCCAATGCATAACCGTGTCCTCCCATTGGATATAAATGCATTTCTGCCGAAACACCACTTTTTATTAATGCATTGTAAAACAATAAGCTATTCGCTATTGGAACGGCTTCATCATCAGCTGAATGAACTAAAAAAGAGGGTGGAGTATTTGAATTTACATTGAGGTTATTAGAAAATTTATCAACTAAATCAGCTGAGGCTTTTGGACCAATTAAATTATTTTTTGATCCTCCATGGTAATGTTTTTTATCAAAAGTAATAACTGGATAAATTAGAGCCATAAAATCAGGACGTGCACTCAATTCATCTATTGGATCATTTGATCCATCTAGAGTCTCTTTATCAAAATGAGTGCCAAGAGTAGAGGCTAAGTGTCCTCCAGCAGAAAAGCCCAATATACCGACCTGATTAGGATTAATAGCCCACTTTTTTGCATAAGAACGAACTAGTCGAATTGCCCTTTGAGCGTCTTGAAGAGGAGCCCGTTTTGGGTCAATTATCGATTCTGATGTTGGCAGGCGATACTTCAAAACGAAAGCTGCAATTCCACTCGCGTTAAGTGCCTTTGCAAAGTCTGTACCCTCCCAATCATATGCTAAAAATTGGTAGCCCCCACCGGGAAATATTACAACAGCTTTTCCTGTTCGAATACTTTTAGAGGGTAAATAAATTTCAATACTTGGATTTTGGACATTTTCAATCCTAACAATGTCTGTTTCAGTTATTCTTTCCTTTTCTTGGCTAACTTTTTGATTGGGAACAACACCCTCTGGCCAAAGTAATAACTTTTCTTGTCCTTGGGCTTTAAAAGAAATAAAAAGAAAAAAGACAATTGAAATTAAGCGAAGCATATAGACCTATTTGTCTAAATATATAAAATATATTTAGTCATTTAGTTTGAGAACAGCCATAAATGCCTGCTGAGGTATTTCCACATTACCTACCTGACGCATTTTCTTTTTACCCTTTTTTTGCTTTTCCAATAGCTTCCGTTTACGAGAGATATCTCCTCCATAGCACTTGGCAGTGACATCTTTTCTTAAAGCCTTTATAGTTTCTCTTGAAATGATTTTAGCTCCTATAGCTGCTTGAATAGGAATATCAAATTGTTGGCGGGGAATCAGCTCCTTCAATTTTTCACACATTTTTTTCCCAATATTATAGGCATTATCTGCGTGAATTAAAGCAGAAAGCGCATCAACTTGATTAGAATTCAATAGCACATCAACTTTAACTAATTTTGAAGGACGCATTCCAATTGGGCTATAATCAAAAGACGCATACCCTTTTGACACCGTTTTAAGACGATCGTAAAAGTCAAAAACTATTTCTGCTAAAGGCATGTCGAACGTAAGTTCAACCCTTTCTGGAGTAAGATAATTTTGATTTGTTATTTCCCCACGTTTTTCTATGCTCAGGGACATAACGTTTCCTACAAATTCAGATTTTGTGATAATTGAAGCTTTTATGTATGGCTCTTCTACTCTATCAATTGCCGACGGATCTGGAAGGTCCGAAGGATTGTTGACCCATAAAACTTCGTCTGGATTTTTTCTTGTAAAAGCTTGATAAGAGACATTAGGAACTGTTGTGATTACTGGCATATTGAATTCTCGCTCCAAACGCTCCTGAATTATTTCTAGGTGTAACATCCCAAGAAAACCACATCGAAATCCAAAGCCAAGAGCTGCGGAGCTTTCTGGGAAAAAAACCAGAGACGCATCATTTAGCTGAAGTTTTTCCATGGAAGCCCTTAATTCTTCATAATCTTCAGTATCTACGGGATAAATTCCAGCAAAGACCATAGGCTTTACTTCTTCAAAACCATCAATGGCATTTTGAGTTGGATTTTCAGGACTTGTTATAGTGTCTCCAACCTTAACCTCTTTAGCTTCTTTTATCCCAGTAATAAGATAGCCAACGTCACCTGCAAAAATTTCCTTTTTTGACTCTTGTGTTAGCTTTAAAGTACCTATCTCGTCAGCAGTATAATTTTTTTCAGTTGCAATAAACTGAATTTTTTGTCCCTTTTTAATAGATCCATTGATTACTCTAAAGTAAGTTTCTATACCCCGAAAAGGATTGTAAACGGAATCGAAAATTAAAGCCTGTAAGGGTTGGTCAAGGCTTCCCTTTGGAGCCGGAATCCGTTCAATGATTTCTGTTAATATCTCCTTAATTCCTTGACCAGTTTTAGCAGAGGCAGGAATTACATCTTCAGCTTTACACCCAAGTAAATTCATTATATCATCCGTTACTTCATCCGGATTGGCAGAGGGTAAATCAATTTTATTAAGAATGGGGATGATTTCTAAGTCATTTTCAAGAGCTAAATAGAGGTTTGAAATTGTCTGAGCTTGAATGCTTTGAGCAGCATCAACAATTAATAACGCACCCTCACAAGCGGCAATTGAACGAGAAACTTCATAAGAAAAATCTACATGGCCAGGTGTATCTATCAGGTTAAAGATATAGTCTATTCCTTCAAACGTATATTCCATTTGAATTGCATGTGACTTAATTGTAATGCCTCGTTCTCGCTCCAAATCCATGTTGTCTAAAAGTTGGTCTTGTTTTTCACGATCTGTGACTGATCCTGTGAAATCGAGGAGTCGGTCTGCCAAGGTGCTTTTACCGTGGTCAATGTGGGCAATAATACAAAAGTTTCTGATATTCTTCATACAGCTCCATCCTTCATAGCAGTGCAAATATACAAGTTTGTATTTTGTGCCACCGCCCTTTAGTAAAACTTTTAAACCTTGGAAATGAATTATAAAGGAAGAGAGAAAGCATGTTAATGAAAGAAATTTATAAAGCGCATTCTTTTCATTACTTTTGAAAAAAATTTCAGCAAATTGGTCAAAATCGGTGACATTAAATTAAATTCATTTCCATTACTTTTAGCCCCAATGGAGGACGTTAGCGATCCACCGTTTCGCGCTCTATGTAAGGAAGGAGGCGCTGATGTGGTCTACACTGAATTTATATCAAGCGAGGGGTTAATCCGTGATGCAGCTAAAAGTGTTCAAAAACTTGATATTTATGAGAAGGAGCGTCCAGTAGGCATTCAAATATTTGGTGCGAATCTGGATTCCATGCTTCGCTCTGTAGAAATTGTAGAAGAAACTAATCCAGATATAATTGATATTAATTTTGGTTGCCCTGTAAAAAAAGTAGTTTGTAAAGGAGCCGGAGCAGGAATCCTCAAAGACATACCGAAGATGGTAAAATTAACTGAGGCCATGGTAAAGCACACGAATATTCCAGTTACTGTAAAAACTAGACTGGGGTGGGATCTTGATTCTATTAAAATTGTTGAGGTAGCAGAACGCCTTCAAGATGCAGGTTGCGCAGCAATATCTATCCATGGGAGAACACGTGCCCAAATGTATAAGGGGAATGCTGATTGGAGCCTTATTGCTAAGGTTAAAAATAATTCTAGAATGCATATCCCTATATTTGGAAATGGAGATGTTAACACACCTGAACGAGCTATGGAAATGAGACACCAATATGGTTTAGACGGTGCTATGATAGGTAGAGCAAGTATTGGAAATCCTTGGTTTTTCAACCAAGTAAAACATTTTATGGAGTCGGGAGTTCATGCATCTTCACCCTCTCTTGAAGAAAGAGTTGAAGTAGCACGAAGACATCTTGAAATGTCTGTTGCTTGGAAAGGAGAAGTATTAGGCGTGCTCGAAACACGTAGACATTACACAAATTACTTCAAGGGATATGAAAATTTCAAGCCTTATCGAACAAGAATGGTTACATCTAATTGCTCAAGTGAAGTCTATGATGTCTTAAACGAAGTTCTAGAAAAATTCGCAACTCAAGAGGTGTCATAATCTTATTTTTTTACTTAACCCACGAGTTGCCCAAGCCGTACTTATACTTCCAAGAATCATTAAAGTTCCAAATACAATTATAATATTCATGAAATCAAAAATAACAGGGTATGCTAAGCTAGTTCCTGGAACATAAATAAAAGGAAAATAGAATTGTATTAATACCAATATAGATCCCAAAAACAAACCGATTAAACCACCAAACCCACAAATTAAAAGACCAAGAGAAAAGAATATTTTATGAATTCCCCTTGGATCTGCTCCAAAAGTTAACAGGGTATTTAGTTGAGACTTTTTATCTAAAATCATCATTATAAGCGCACCAACTACATTAAATAAAGCGATTATCATCACAAGTGTAAAAATAAAATAGATTGCCAAATGTTCAATATTCAGCATACGATAAAGTGCCATATTTTGTTCTTCTCTTGAAACAATTCTGATAGGACTATTAAAAAAAGAACGGATACTATTTTCAAATGAAGACTTTTGAGTTCCAGGTATTGTTTTTAAAATAATAGAAGAATACTGATTGGGTGCAAGATCTAAAAGGTCCTGACCGAAAGATAGAGAAGAGAAGACGTACTTTTTATCTAAATCTTCACTAATTTGGTATAACCCTGAAACTATTGCAGGAGAGGAAGTGAACGGATTTTGGTCAAGTAACGTTTGTCTATTTTTTTTTGGCACTGTGACATTTAAATATGAATTGTAATCATATATACTTAAACCCATGCTTCCAGCGATTCCAAATCCAACTACTACGTCGGATCCTTTGTGTGAAAGCCAGTCTCCTAGAGCAACCAAATTTTCCAAGGAAACTACTTCTGTGTATTTTGGAGTGACAGCTTTAAGAAAAGCAACTTGACTTTTTTCTTTAAAGGACAAAAAGACTTTCTCTTCAATTAGCGGTGCAACAGCATTAATTACTGAGAGATTTTCAATTTGATTTAAGATTAAATCATTTACACTAAAAAATGAACCACGTTCAGGAAGTATTTCAAAGTCAGGATCAAAATTATTACTAAAAGAAAGGCCAAAGTCTTTAAGGCCAGAAAACGCACTCAGTACAATAAAAAGGCTAGTGGTAGCAATAACAACCATAAAAAAAGCAAAAGTGTTGATTCGATTTACTACAGTTTGTTTACTTTTTGAAAAAAAGTAGCGCAAAGCGATTTTTAAAGAGTATGTCATTAGTTATTTAATGCTTATTTTTTCTCTGTTTTTTGTCATTAGAAGAAATTTTGATTGGGTTCTTTCCGTTGCTTAAATCTTTTTCTATAGTCTCTATATAATCTAAGGAATCATCTAGATAAAATTTTAATTCAGGAATTTTTCGAAGCTGGTTTTTCATCCTCTGAGATAAGTCGTGGCGAATTTTAAAATGGCTATTCTTAATATTTTCAAAATAATTCAAAGTCGTATCGTTTGGAAAAATACTGAGATATATTTTAGCTATAGAAAGATCAGCGGTTACGTGGACTTTGGTAATGGAAACCATTAGATTTGAGACACCACCTTTTCGAATCGCTTTTTGTAAAAGGGTAGCAATTTCTTGCTGGAGAACTGAATTAATTTTTTTTTGCCTAGGAGTTTCTTGTTTTTCCATAAATTAAAAATAAGAAGAAAATAGAGCTCAAATACGCTCCCATTTATATTCGCTGTTTAAACGAAAAGTTCCCAAATATTTTTTTTTCCATTGATTAGGCTCTATAAGAGAGAGAAAGGTGTTTTTTTCTCCCTGGTAAAGGAAATATGATTCACCAACAACTGGTTCAAACTTAAAATTTGCAGAATATACTTTTTGGGTGTCTGCAGCTTCAGAAACAAAGGATTTAATTTTTTTTTGAAGGTCAGTAAGTTCAGCCTGAAATTGTTTAGATACTTTGTCAATACCTTTTTTTTTGAAAGAATCAACATTAGGCACTTCTATGATTGGCCCATTTGGACTAGTTGCATAGGGCAAAAGTTTAGCAAAATAAGTTTCGTGATTTTCATCCCAAACTATTGCATCTGACTTTTTTTCTTTCAAAATATTTTTTGGTAAAGATAAGAAATGAGCAGTTAAAACTGAATTTCTAAAAAAAGCATTATATTAAATGAAAAAAAATGAACTTTTTAGAAAAATATTATCCTGTTCTACTTGCCTTTTTGAGCTTTCTTTATTCTATATACTTATGGTTTTCAGGAAACCAGATGGAGGGAATTTACGTTGGTCTATGGCCAGTAACTATATTAGCTTTCTCTATTGCAATTCGTCAAAGAAGAAATGAGGATAAAAACCCAGAATCATGAATAATAAAATAATGTTTGTTATAGGCTGTGTGATATTCGTCATTTATGTATATTTTTTACTTAGCATAATAAGAAGACAGCACAAAATTCAAAATAAGGAGCACATGAATGTTCATGATTCAAATGATCTAGACGGTATGGGAAATCAAGGCCGAATTCCAGACAAAAAACCTCGAAACCGCGCAATGTAATTTAGCTTAAATTGGTTGCTAAGCGACATTTCTTTTTAATTCTAGGTATCGATTTATGAAAGTTACAAATGAATTATAAAAGAAACTCAATTTAAATTATCATTTTAACTTCAGCTAAAAGTGAAAAAGACTTTCATATTAATACTTCTTTCATCATTACTGATTTCTTGTAAGTCAAAGATCGATTCAAAATCATATCCAAACGTAATTTTGTTTCTAACAGACGATCAAGGTTGGGGAGATCTAAGTTTTAATGGAAATAAAGACCTAAACACTCCTAACATAGACGAAATTGCTTCAAGTGGAGTAAAATTTGATCGTTTTTATGTTAGTCCGGTTTGCTCCCCAACTAGGGCCGAAATTTTAACCGGAAGACATCATGTTAGAACAGGGGTATATGATGTTTCACTTGGTGGAGAAAGAATAAATTCTGACGAGCAGACAATAGCAGATATTTTTAAAGCTTCAGGTTACAGAACAGCAGCCTTCGGAAAATGGCATAATGGAATGCAAGCACCTTATCACCCAAATACAAGGGGATTTGATGAATTTTATGGATTTTGTTCAGGGCACTGGGGGAATTACTTTAACCCTGTTTTAGAAAAAAATGGTGAATTAGTCAAGGGCAATGGTTTTATTACTGATGATTTAACAACTCATGGAATAGAATTCATTAATAAAAATAAAGACATCCCATTTTTGCTTTACATGCCTTTCAATACTCCTCATAGTCCAATGCAAGTTCCAGACAAATATTGGGATAAATTCAAGAATAAAGATTTAACTCAAAAGGGTACATTATCAAATACTTCTGAAGATAAATACTCAGGGACTAATATTAAAGGAGAAAATCACTCAAGAGCTGCACTAGCAATGTGTGAAAATATTGATTGGAATGTTGGAAGAATAATAAAAACTTTAAAATCACTTAAAATTTATGAAAACACAATAATTATTTATCTATCAGATAATG
>MDTB01069844.1_pt1 | contig 12590 bp, 9 predicted proteins | sample 811161 | NCBI WGS metagenome assembly MDTB01 (sample SAMN05326650, study PRJNA326480) | marine metagenome | isolation source: seawater | place: Mediterranean Sea | collected 2009 | reverse complement strand
TTTCATCAGAATTATAAATGAAACAAACCCACAACGTCTAAATAGTTATGAAAAAGACCTTAAAGCTAAGTACAAAAAATATGCTTTAGATAGTAATCTCGATAGCAGCATTCAGGTTACCGATACCATTGATAATAGTCTAGTACATTCTATACAGAGTGGAATATATAGTACTTTAAACGCACTTAATCCTATGAAGTTTGTACCTAGTCTTACAACATTCATAGCTAAATCATTCAATGAAAGTGTGAAAGCTGCAACCATAAAAGGTGATACTAAAGCCGCTAGCACGACTACCAGTTCAGCTAACAACGATACGCCTGTAAATGATAATACAGCATCAGCACAATCTGTAAGTATCTAATAGCTAATAGTACATACTATAAAAGCGCTACTACCTAGTAGCGCTTTTAGTTTATAAGAATTAATAAAAGCGGTATAAAATATATCTATTCATTCACAGCATAAAACTATGATAAAATAATAATACATATAGGGGCTATTACGATGGACAGAAATACAGCAGCAAAGCAAAAAAATATCATTCTCATCATTAATTTAGGCACCCCTGATCAGCCTACATACCAAGCAACATGGCGTTATCTTAGAGCATTCCTCTCAGACCCACGTGTAATCGAAATACCAAAAGCTATCTGGTACCCAATATTATATGGCTACATCCTACCTTTTCGCAGTTATAGCTCTAGCCAAAAATACCTTGAAGTATACGACCAAGAACATGGATTACCATTACTACATTACAGCAAGCAACTATGCGCTGGCATTAATCAACAAATGCAACAGCATTATGACAATGTAGAGTGCATACTTTCCATGCGCTATGGCTCACCTAATCTAGCTAAAACATTAGAAGGCCTTAGTAAAGAATGTATACGCAATCTATGCATTCTACCTTTATTCCCACAGTACAGTGCCACCACAACTGCAACAATTATGGATGTTGTTGGCAAGGAACTAAAAAAATGGCGTTATGTGCCTAATATAGAATTTATAAATGGCTTTTGGGATCATCCTGATTACATACGTACTATAGTCGATAATATTAAACAGCATTGGACCAAGCATACCCGTGCACAAAAACTATTACTAAGTTATCATGGCTTACCCAAACGCAACTTAACCAAAGGTGACCCCTACTACTGCTTATGCCAAAAAAGCACAAGACTAATAGCAGAGCAACTCAAACTTAGCAATGAAGAGTATGATATCGTATTCCAATCAAGGTTCGGCCCTTCAGAATGGCTACAACCATACACTGAAGATAAATTAATCGAATATGCAAAAGCTGGCATTAAAACAGTAGATGTCATTGCTCCAGGATTTATTGCAGATTGCTTAGAGACAGACGATGAAATAGCAAGAGAATATGCAGAATTATTTAAAGAAAACGGAGGTCAAGAATTACGTTATATTCCAGCAATGAATGCCAGCAAAAGCAGTGTTACATTCTTTTATAAACTACTACAAAGCAGATGTCATTTTCTACAAAACACTATGCAAGTGTAAATACACGAACTTGCTGATAATACTCATGCTCACTCTTAAGCTCACTTAGTAGCTTATCTAGCATCTTATCTATATTTTTTATCTGAGATGTACTATCAATATACAAATCTACATACAGCCTTTGTTTGATATAATGTATAACCAATCTATCTACAATGAGCAAACTAGCACGCGTTGCTGACTTAGCAGCATGCAACACAACACCATGCGCAGCTAACTGTTCTATAACCTGAGCACGATCTGGTAAAGTGATAGGCTGATTATGATAAGCCTCGTCATCTTCAGGGTCGATATGTACAGTAACATCAGCTATATGAGGATATTCACTTTGCAAAGTATGACGAATACGCTCACCAATAAAATGCCCTTCTGATACTGAAATAAAAGAATCAGTAATAATATGGACATCTATATAAATATCCCCGGCCATCTTACGTGAACGTAATAAATGCACACCCACAACATCCTTATCCGCATTAATAGTCTCTTTAATTTTATTTATTTGCTCAGTATCAATACCTGCATCCATAAGTTCACGTAGACCATCGATACTGATACTAAAACCCATCTTTACTATCATACACCCAATAAACAGCGCACCATAATAATCCATATTCCATGAGACACCTGCAATATCTAATGCTGCTGTTAGCAGCACAACCACACTACTTAGAGCATCTGTACGCTGATGTGTCGCACTAGCGAGTAAAAGTTGTGAATTAATAAGTTCTGCTTGGCTAGCAGCGTAACGGTATAGGGCTTCATTAGTTATAATAGAGGCCAAGGCAGCGAATACAACATAATCGCTTTTCACATCAATAGGAGCTTCAAGCTGCATCCACGTTGTATAGAGGATACCAAAACCTAAGCATAGCAAAATAAATGATAACAATATCGCAGTCATAGTCTCAATACGACGGTAACCATATGGTTGCGTGGAATCAGGTGGCTGAGAGCCATACATTCCAGCAAAATAGGTAATTATATCAAAAATAAGATCAGAAAAAGTATGCATAGCATCAGCAAACAATGCATGCGAGGAGCTAAACCAAGCAGCAACAATCTGTAGCAATGCCAGTAAAGCATTAGCTATAGCTAAGACAACAGAAGTTTGCTTTATGACCACAAAAGGTTCTGTAGGCGTATAAGTTTTAGATACATCCGACATAATAGACCCAAATATATCAGTAAATCAGAGAACTCTGAGTAGAGCACACCCTGCAAAAAAAGTCATAAAACATGCGCATACGCAGCGTATAGACAGCAGGTAGTTATCAAGAAAATTTGTTTTACATAAACGTGATGCAAACACCAAAACATAGCGCCACAAAGACGATCCAAAAACAGTACCAAAAACCACTAACATAACATCAAGATTAGTACTAGGCTGCACCCCAAAAGTTGTAAAAAAGCTCATGTAGCCAAATATAGTCATCGGGTTAGACAGATAAAATACAAAAGTAAACATTGCCTTCTTAAAATTAAAGCTATCTTCGTTATCAGTAGTAATGGCTGGACCATCAACACGAGCAAGCTGAGCATTGTTATAAAAAGACATCCATGCCTGGAAAGAAAAATATGCTAATAGAGAAGCGGCGAGTAAATTAAAGTAAAAAGAGCCAGCTACACCGGAAACCTCAAGAGCTGCGAAACCTGAAGCTGCTAATAAACTATAAAAGGCATGCGCACAAGCAGCACCTAGCAACAAAGCCTTCACAGATTTGGCATTCTCTTCTAAAGTCGTTTGAATACACAAAACACTACTAGGCCCTGGAGGAGCAGCAATAGCAAGACCGACCAGAATCGATCTTAGTAACAAATTGATTAAACTATAAACATTCATAGCCTAAATTGTATCATAATAGTACATTAATGCAAATACATCTTTGTAAAACAAGACCAAAAACATAGCCATATTACGTTAGCTCACATAATAGATTTAATAAAACCTAAATAACTTGACAACAGAGCCTAGAACAGAAAAAATACTATGAACACTCTAAAGAGAATCTATAATGCACAGCCGCAAGTATCTTCAATTATCTATAGTAGTAGCACTGCTTAGTGCTTTCATTACCAGTAAAGCAGAAACATATGTATTTCTCAACATGGGTGTAAATGGCTATGGTACTAATATAAACCACACTTACACAGGTACTGCAAGCTTGAGTATGAACAATCAGATACAAGAAGGTAATGCAGCAGTTGGCGGCGGATTAGGTATTGGTCATAGACTAAGTTTTGCACCTTACTATATTGCAATTGAAGCTGGCACAGCAACCAAACCTGGTCAAGTTGATCAAAACCAAACTGCAGTACAAGCAACCTACACTAACTCAGGTTCAACCTATTTACATAAAACAGCAGTTGTGGAACAAACATTTAACAATCCACTTATTGCTGTGGCAAAAATAGGTTACTACATAAGTAAAAGATTGAGTACTTATATTGGTGCAGGTATTGAGGGTGCAAAATATGAGCTAAAGTTCAACCACAACACAGGTCAATACGCAGATGCATCGATTAACAACAGTGATGGTATGACTATTACCTACAGCGATACCCAAGGCTTAGCAAGAGTGGTACTAGGTGCTGAATATTGTATTACTCCACATTACAGCTGGTATATGGAGCTTAGCTTCTCAGGCAAAAACGATACAACTGTATCCGGAACCAGCACTACAGACACTCTTACGTTCAAGCGTGCACAATCAACTGGCCACGTTGGTTTTGTCTACTTTGTATAAACATAGACAAAAAGTTAACATTACTGTATAATTACGTAGTTTCTATCTAGGCTAAAAAACATGGTAATACAAGCAGTAAGAGGATTTAATGACATTATTGACGAGAGCGATATTGCTCGTCTACATGACATTGAAAGTAAACTTGTATTAATAGCACAATCACATGGGTATACAGAAGTCAGGTTACCATTCCTAGAGAATATAGATTTATACCAAAGAAGCATTGGCGCGACATCTGACATAGTAAGTAAAGAGATGTATAGCTTTACTGACAAAAGTGACGAGATATTATGCCTAAGACCTGAAGGCACTGCCTCCTGTATAAGGGCAGCTATAGAACATAATGCTCTATATGAAGGCAGCAAAAAATGGTATTACCACTCACCTATGTTTCGGCGTGAACGACCACAAAAAGGACGCTACCGACAGTTCTATCAATTTGGTATGGAGGCCATAGGAATAAATGAGCCTTATGTTGATATAGAGCACATAATACTAATCAACGATCTCTTCGCAGAGCTCAATATCCAAAAACAAATACGACTAGAATTAAACTATCTTGGTGGGAGTGATACCCGAGCAAAATATAAACAAGCATTACAGGAATATTATAGTAAATACTCTGATATTATGGGAGATACAGATAAAAAAAGGCTAGAAGAAAACCCTTTACGAATACTAGACAGTAAAGATGCACAACTACAAGAAATTAATGCTACTGCACCTAAAATGTCTTCATACTATAATACCACAGAGCAAACATCATTAGAGACTATAGTGAACCTACTTGAAGATAATGCAATCAAGTATACTATACAGCCCTACTTAGTAAGAGGACTAGATTACTACGGTGGATTAATATATGAGTGGATATCATCAGAACTTGGTGCACAGGCAACAGTATGCGGTGGCGGAAGATACGACACGCTCAGCACACAAATAGGAGCTGATATTATACCAGCAACAGGATTCTCTATCGGTATGGAGAGACTAATCCAGCATATAGATAGCAATGCCTCTACACCTACGAAGCTACTATGGATAAATTTAAGCGAACAGGCACAACAAAGCAGTATAGCCACATGTAGAGAAATAAGAACACATTGCCCACAAATAACGATAGATAATAGCTTTAGTAGCAGCGCTATTAAGAAACAACTGAAAAAAGCTAATAAAAGAAGCTATAATTACGTAATAATATCAGGTGAAGATGAGTTAAAATCAGGCAAATATCAGCTTAAAAACATGAACACACAGGAACAACAAAACCTCACAGTAAGCGAAATCAACCAATATTTACAGCAGGAAAAACAGCATGCTAACAACTAATACATTAGATAAAGTATTACTAGTACTTCAAAGAAAGCAAAAAGCCTTAGCCATAGTCACAAGCATAGTACTATTTTCGCTAATGGCCTACTATACATATACGTATTACAGCGAAAAATATATTCAAAACGCATCACTAAGCTATTATAAAATACTCGCAGATAAAGACTATACTCTAGAGCAGCGTATGCAAGCCTACCAAAGTATTAGCAAAGACTACAGTACAACAATTTACGCACAATTATCACAAATAAAGCTTGCAAAAATAGCAGTGGATGACAAGGACTATGATAAAGCAATAAAGTACTACCAAGAAGCACTTAGCACATGCAAAGTAAAGGAGCTTAAGAATCTTATAAGTACAAGACTTGCCAAAGTTTATATCCTAAATAAACAACCTGAACTAGCACAACAGATACTAACAACTATCAATGATAGTAAATATTTAGCTGTGAAAAACATAATAATGACAGATGCATTAATAGCACAAAACAGAACAGCAGATGCCAAAAAACTTGCACAAGAAACTATTGCCAACATAGCAGAAGCAAATAACAATGAAGATAAGCATACTCTTGAAATACTAAACCAAAAAATAAAGACAATAGAAAAAGATGATAAGAAATAAAGTAATAGCACTTATAGGCAGAGTAAATGTAGGTAAATCGAGTATTTTTAATGGACTGCTAAGAAGAAAGCGCTCCATCATACATGATAGACCAGGTGTAACCAGAGACTGTAAATACGAATTATGGGCAAGAACAGAAACAATGACCATACATATAGTAGACACACCTGGCTACTACCACAATATTAATTCACTAGACAAAAAAGATGCTATTAAAGAGCAAGATGTAGTTGCACAGATACTAGGACTTGCACAAACAGCTGATGTATTAGTATACATTATGGATGCTAGTAGTGGTATCACACAAGAAGACAGAATACTTTTAAAACACTGCTATAAAACAGCTAAGCCAATTATAGCTGTAGCAAATAAAATAGATATAGACAAGAATGATTACCAACATGATGTATATAAAATAGATAGTGAACGAAAGCTATTTACAAATGCGCTGCATAAACAAGGACTTGATAAACTTAAAAACAATATATTAGAAGAGATAGAGCTTGAAGACAAAGTTAACACACACCATCATAAATCTAATATACAAAACACTATAGCAATAGTAGGCAAGCCCAATGTTGGCAAATCAACGCTAATAAATGCTCTACTGAATAATGAAGTTGCAATTACATCTGCAACTGCAGGGACTACAAGAGATAGCACCCAGCACACGCTCAAGTGGGGTGAAGAAGAAATAAATATAATAGACACAGCAGGAATAAGAAGACGAACTAAGATAAATGATAACGTAGAGAAAGAATCTGTAATCCAAGTATTCAATGCAATAAGAGCGGAAGCTGCACTTGTTTTATTTGTAGTAGACGCAGAGGAAATGATAACAGATCAAGACAAAAGGCTAATTAGGACAATTCTAGACAGTAGGAAGAAGATCATTATTGTATTTAACAAGTATGACAAGATAACAAGAGAAAACAAAAAAAAATGGCAGGAAGAGATTCAGTACCAACTAAAAAATAATAAATATATAGAAGCAGCATATACTACAGCTACTAAAAACAAAGGTATAGATAGAATGATGGAAAAAGTAATTGAGAGTATACAAAAAAATGATTCACATACGACTTCATACATGACAAAAATACTACAGACGGCTATAGAAGTACATACACCACCGATGGTTGCAAATAGGAGAATTAAACCAAAATTTGCACACCAAAGTAAGAACGATAACTATACGATAATCATTCAAGGAAACCTATTAAGTAAGGCACCAAAGAGCTATCTTAAATATCTTGCAAGCTACTATCAGAAAACGCTGAATATAACTGGTATAGACATAAGAATAGAGATAAGAGAATCAATAAATCCATATAAAAAGTAATAGTAAAAAACCATATAAAGTTCTGTAAATAGTCCAGAGTAGATTATTATACAGTTACTGTAGTATATAGATGAAATAGTTAGCTTATAGTAGAAAAAGGGGTAAAAAAAGAGGGCCGATAGGCCCCCTTTTAGTAGCTATAGCTAACTTTTAATTAGCAAGCAGCGAATGTTGACACTTTACGGTCCAAGCATTCTTGTTCCTTCAACATACTTTCTGTTGCACCATCAAATAACTTACTATTAGCCTTTTCAGTAGCAAGCTTTGGATCAGCAACAAGATTAGAGATTGTAAGAGCAAATGGCTTAAGATCTGCATGGATAAGCTTAAAGTTGATCTGCTTAACTAATTCACTGAACTGCTTAAATTGCTCAGAAGATAATTCTGGTGCTTTAACAGTCGATGTCTTGTCTTTGCTATCAGTTTCAGCTTTATTAGCATCTGTATTAGGCTTTCTAAGTGGGTTAATAATTTTTAGACAATCATTAATTACCTTTAAGTCCTTCTCAGCGCTAGCCTTATCGTCACCCTTAAGATCAGTTGGGAGCTCAGGAGCTTTTTCATCAATAGTAGAGTTAATCATATTCTCACTAGTGATTTTAATCTGCTCTTTTTCACTCTGCTCATTAGTACAGCGACCCTGTCTCAACAACTCAACATTTGTTGGTTGAGCTTTATTAGCTAAAATATGCGTAGCATTACGGACTGAAGTGATAGCAGCAGCACTAGTTTGCGCAGCAGCACCAGCAGAAAGTAAAGCGACCGGAGATCTTAGCATAGCAGTAACTACAGGTCCTAATGAAGAAATTGCAGACAGTGGCAATGCAAAAGTTGGTATAGCTAATGCAGCAAGAGTATGTCTTATAGGTGTCACTGACTTAGATTTTACCATAACAGCACGCTTAAAGAATGCAGACCAACCCTTCTCCTTGGAATCGTAAGCAAAGTGAACAGGAGCAAACATACTTTTCTCACGAGCAACAAAACCTTGTTGGACAGCTCTAGTTGCAGCAGTGTAGCCAGAAAGTGCAGAAGCAGTAAAGATATATGGTGCAGCAACAGCTAGTGCAGGTATAAAGCCAATTCCAGCAAGTGCAACTGAAGCAAGCACGAATCTAAATGTAGCAGCACTAGCATACTTAGGAGCTAAATCAGTAGTCAAGCCTAATAGTTCTAGCATTGTTGGTTCATCTTTATCAAAGAAAGCTTTGAATTCATTACCGTTAGCAATTGCTTTGTCAGATAACTTAAGCGCACTAGTACACTTATCAACCAGTGACTTAACAAGCTTATCAAACAACTCAAAAGATGACTTTTCAACCTTCTTCTCACTAACAAGTTCTTTTTGGGCCTTATCAGTACTGAAACCAGCAATATTATCTCTTCTATCTTTGGCTAGAGCACCTTTCATAGAAATAAACAAGTCTGAAACCTGTTTAGAGGCAGCAGCAAGAAAACTTTTTTTCGAATACTCATCAAGAACAGCTTTTTCAGCAGCACCTAATTTACTATGAAAATCTGACAACTTATCGTTCTCAGAGAATGATGGCCAGTCCTTAGCATCTAGCAGCTGAGCATACACAACACTATACTCATCGAGTTTAGAAGTTGATTTTGCTGAAAGCTTGTTATCCTTAACATACTTAACAGCATCAGCAAGTGATTCTATTTTCTTCTCTTGTAACTTTGATTCATTAGTAAGGCCAGCTTGAATTACTTTAACCACCTTAACATATTGTTCACGACGAGCTTTAACCTTTTCTGCAACATCAGCAGGTTTGTCGCAAGCTTGATAGTCAATTGCATTGATATAATTTGCTAGTTTAGAATTAAGATCAGTTTCTTGATCAAAATCTGCAGGCTCTAACTTTAAATCATCACTATGATAATCCTTCATTAAAGCAGCTAAATCATCTTTAAGTTCAGTTAGTAACTTCACCTTAGCTTCAGCATCGACAACCGCTTGTTTTAAACCTTTAATTTTTTCTTCTTCAGGATTATCAGCTTTCTTGGCTTCCTCTTCAGCTACAGCTTTAGTAGCTTCGTCTTTAGCTTTAACAGCTTCGTCTTTAGCTTTAACTAGTTTCTCACTCAGCGTTAATTCATTAAGAGTTGTAGTTATTTCAGCATCACCAAAACCTTGTAATTTCACGGTAAATGCATCTATACTATCTTTCATAGAACTACTGGTAATTGAACTAATAATTGGGCTAACTCCTGCTTTGAATTCTTTGAGTTTGTCCTCATCTGCAGGATACCCATCAGACTCTTCTTTTGATATTTTCTCAAGACCCTCTATGGCTTCATCAGTAAACCATGCTAACATATTAGCATTATTACTTGCATCATCTTCACGCTGTTTTTCTACATCATCAACAAATTGCTTAGCAAGGAGCATATCAGCCAACTTTTGGGCATCTACACCTTTGCTAACTTCAGCAATTTTCTTATTTAGAGATTCTATAGTACCATTTGTTTCGAATTTCGCAAAAACGTCAGCTGAGCCCACTAAGTTATAAGCAAGATACGCAGAGATTGCAGCTAGTGCAGTGTTTACACTCTTACGTAATGCTTGTTTAGTCTTCGGATCTTTGTCATCAACCTTTAGCTTACAATCTTGGTACTGCTTATATCTGTCAACACCATCTGACATTAGGTATGGCTGCTTTTCAGTACTAAATTTATGAAATATATCTAGTAGTTTTCCAGCATCATCAGAAAGCTTTTTTGTCCCAGACTCATCAAGTGTACTAGTGGTATCACCAACTGCATCGCTAAGCTCAGTTTGAACGTCAGCAATTACAGCTTGCAGGTAAGCAACAATGCTATTCTTATCGTCTTCTTTCAATTCCTTGTGTGCAAAAGACTTAATCTCTTCTGATAACTCGCCAAGAGATTTCTGCTCACTGTTGATACTTGTATTAATTGCAATAAAATCTTCCAAGTTTTGGTTTACTAAAAATGCGTGCTTGTCAACTAGGCGTTTGTCTGCAAACTTCTTAGTTTCACCAGTTAGTTTAGTGTATTGATCTTTGCTCATCTGGTTTTGGTTGAGCGAAGATTCAGCACTTATGTGTGCCTCTGTGTTCTTAGTTTCAGTCATAGTATATCTCCTGGATTGAATTTGGAACGCCAAATTTGAATAACTATTACCAATATATGTCTTTGTATAACGAATGTCAACAATACGAATCAATATATATGACAGAATATTATTATTAAATTACGACACACATTTAACTCGCAAAAACCGAGAAATACCGAGGCAAACCACTGATATAAATACATATTCAAAGCCTTATTTTTATATGATTAAAATAGTACTAAACAACTTGTTAGAATAAAAACTAATTATTCAGAACTTTAGCAACAGCCTCTCCAATAAGTGCTGGATGTTGGACCGTTACTACCCCAGCAGCACTTAACGCCTGATACTTTGCCTCTGCAGTTCCCTTTCCACCAGAAATTATAGCGCCTGCATGCCCCATTCTCTTACCTTTAGGTGCACTAACTCCAGCTATATACGAGACAACAGGTTTAGTGACATGATCCTTAATGTATGTAGCTGCCTCTTCCTCTGCACTACCACCTATCTCACCTACCATTACTATAGCTTTCGTTTCATTATCCTTCTCAAACATAGCTAGCACGTCTATAAAACCCATACCCGGTATAGGATCACCACCAATACCTACTACTGTACTCTGACCAATACCTAAGCTTGTTGCTTGATGTACAGCTTCATAAGTTAGTGTACCTGAACGTGATACGATGCCAAGCGGCCCTTTCTTGTGAATATCACCTGGCATTATACCAATCTTACATAATCCAGGAGATATTAAACCTGGGCAATTTGGCCCCACCATTTTAGTTTTGACTGTACCTAGAATGTTTTTAACAACTATCATATCATGCACTGGCATACCCTCAGTAATACAGACAACCAAGTCCACACCTGCATCAATTGCTTCTATAATAGCATCCTTACAAAAAGGCGCTGGTACAAATATTACACTAACATTAGCAGCCGTAGCAGCAACAGCTGCAGCAACCGTATCATATACAGGGCAATTAAGATGTTTACTACCACCTTTACCAGGGGTCACACCAGCAACAACATTAGTCCCATAAGCTATCATTTGCTCACAATGCATAGTTCCTTGCTTGCCAGTAAAGCCTTGACAAACTACTCTAGTGTCCTTATCTATTAAAATACTCATATACTCTCCAAATCATTATACTGTTGCTAATTCTACCACTGCCTTTGCAGCTTCTGATAAAGAATCTACTGCAACAATATTCAGTCCACTACTAGCTAATCTTTTATTACCAAGCTGCGCATTATTGCCTTCCAACCTGATAACTACTGGCATTTCCGTACTCATTTCTGCCACTGCCTGTATAATACCTTCTGCTATCAAATCACAACGCACTATACCGCCAAAAATATTAATCAATATAGCTTTAACGCCCGGGTCTGACAAAATAATTTTGAACGCTTCACTAACACGATCTTTAGTGACACCACCACCAACGTCTAAGAAATTAGCAGGCATTCCTCCTGCCATCTTAATAACGTCCATTGTTGCCATTGCTAAGCCAGCTCCATTGACCATACAACCAATATTACCATCTAATGATATATAGCTTAACTCCCATTTTTTAGCTTCAGCCTCATGCTCATCTTCTTGTCGTAAGTCACGCATTTGTCTAATCATCACCTGTCTAAAAAGTGCATTATCATCAATATTTATCTTTGCATCAAGGCAGACCAACTCACCCTGCTTACTCACAACTAAAGGATTAATCTCAAGTAAAGTAAGATCGTACATGATAAACATGTGATAGATTTTCTGTAACATTTGTGCAAATTTTTTACTAAGTAACTTATCAAGTTTCATTGTATTTGCAGCATTCAAACATTGATAACCAACAACGCCCGCAACTGGGCTCACAGAAAACTTATAAATTTTTTCAGGTTTTGATTCTGCTACAGCTTCAATATCTACACCACCCT